>SDBS01005487.1_pt1 | contig 12352 bp, 13 predicted proteins | sample 2277091 | NCBI WGS metagenome assembly SDBS01 (sample SAMN10404972, study PRJNA504765) | marine sediment metagenome | isolation source: marine sediment core GS10_PC15, 163 cmbsf | place: Arctic Ocean: Southern Knipovich Ridge | collected 2010 | reverse complement strand
CTAATGTTTGCTCCCATGACGACTGTTTTTTTTAATTTTAACCATATTGTACAATTTTAATTTAAACACTTTAAAATTGCACAAAAATCTACCCCGGGAGAAATCCCGGGGTTTAGTTCAACACGTGTTATAGGACAAGTAATTTCAACTAATTTCGTATCAAACGAAAATCATTATCACTTCTTCAAAGCGTGAGGAGGGATTTCTAAGTGTATCTATATTCGAGAGATTCAGGATGATTAATTCAATTGTGCACGTTATTTGCACGCAGCAAAGCTTACCCCTTGGCAGAGTGAATGTAACCGCAAGTGAAATTCTCAACTATTTGACTGTTAAAAGTATCAACCTTCCAGAAAGGAATTGTCTCGTGATTTGTCGAGCAAAGTCAATTTAATCCGTATAAATCCGTTTACAGACGTTTATAAACGCTTGTATGCGTTTAAATACGGATAATTAGGAGGACCTACCCGTTTGTAAACGCATATAAACACATATAACTGGATAAAATACATGGGTGTGGATGTCCAAATTATTCCTCACCTTATAAATGAATTTGAAAATAATACTTCCCCAAACAATTAGTCTACGAAAATTAACAGATAATATGCCGGGATCCTCCCCTGAAATATGTACGTAAATAAACGGACGTTTTTTTGATAAACTACATCTTATTTATAATACTTAAAAGTTCAGATTGGTTTGAAGATATACAGATGTAACGGTGTATTTCAGGTTGGTCAATTCTTCTCTAACAACCCTTATGCAGCGGTTGCAGACCATATTTTAATATGAAGAATTGCTGAAGACATTTGTGTAAATATAGATTGTTCTATTACAATATCCTGAATTTGATTCCGCCGTTAAAAATAAATCCATCGGTAGGTGCCCAAATGTCAGGAAAAGTTGGATTGCTATACGGTGGAAGGACCAAAGGTTCATAATCTGTCTGTATCACATTGGTGAAGTTCTCAAAATTGATAAAAAGAGCAAGGTTTTTAAAATACCTCATCACCATAACCCCCATGGTCCAATATTCAGGCTTGGCATCATACATTTCATCAAATTGAGCACCTGTATAGTAAAGTTCATATCCCATCGACCACTTTTCTTCGACTTCGTACATCAACACAAATCCTGCATTATGTTTGGGGGTCAGTGGTTTTTGATTATTTATATTGTCATACTGAAGTTCAGTATTTATAAAAGCATAATTCGCATATAATTTCACATCACCATAGGTTAACTTTATATTGGTCTCAAATCCTGAACTCAGGATATTTCCATCTGCACTTTCGAAATGGTAACCATCTTGAAGATCATTCTCTCTTAATACAAGGGCATCCTTTAATTGGGTAAGAAAGAACATCTGATTAATGGAGAAGGACATTTTTCCAAATAGTGCTGTCTTATAATTTATATCCAAATTGCCCCCAATGGATGTTTCAGGCTTTACTAAACTGTTGGATAATGGAGCAATGCCACGGAAATATAGTTTTTCTGACTCTTCAGTAAAAATTGTGGGTAGTTTATATCCCATTGCTCCCCCAATGCGTGATGATAGTTTTTTATTGGCTTTGTATAATAGTGCGATGCGTGGAAGAATAAACGTACCATATTCAAAACTGTAATCGGTCCTGAGACCGCCTTCAAATGTGAATTGATCGCTAAAATCAGTGGTATTTTGAATAAAACCACCCACTGTATTGTGTGTATAATCCCCTTAGGTATAGTTATCTATTCAACACACTGAGAAAGACCGTAAAAACGTCTTATTTGGTCAATTATGTGTAGTTTTAGTAGTTATCAAAGCACTGAGTGTATGAATAGCAGAAGAAAAGCAAAAGATTGGATTTATCCACGACATAAAGTATTTGAATCAGAACTTCGAGTTTCATATTCTGAATGGTTTAAGAAAAATGGATTTGTGGTTCATAATAGAATGTCTTATTGCTAAGAGGAACAGCTGGGACTCCTCTTCCTTGTCTTGCAATATCATAAATAGATAGTGAAATCCTCTAGATAACAATCCATACTAGCTCATTCCATCTCAACCCATCTATCAAAACCAGTACATACCACTCCCCTGTAGCACAATAAACCCAACAATCCTATTTAAACAATCTCAATTCTTCTTAAATTGTCAGAGTATATGCAACACAGCTATTTTTAAATATATATACCACACCGGCATATTTACCGGTGTTACCAACAAGGCTAAAAAACAGATAGATGATGAATTATAGCTTTATAAATTATATTAAGTCAATCGTAGAAATTCCTCAGGAACAAGAAAGCAATTTTTCCTCCCTAATTACTATTAAGTGCATTAAGAAAGGAGAAATAATTCTTAGTGAAGGACAACAAGCAAAGACTATAGCCTATGTGAAAGGTGGATTATTTAGGTACTATTATGTTGATAAAAAAGGGAGCGAATTTACAAAAGGTTTTTTTATTGAAAACTCTGTTCTGGTTTCCTATGATTCTATTCTTGAAAAAAGAGGCTCCTATTTTACAATTCAAGCACTTGAAGATTCTGAAATTGAAATGATTGATTATTTCAAACTCCAAAAATTATTTACTGAACATCCTTGTTGGAATAAATTTTTAGTTGTACAACTACAAAAAGCACTAGCAATGAAAACAGAACGAGAGCGAGAGCTTTTATTATTTAATGCTGAACAGAGATATCGGAAATTTTTACAGCAATTTCCAAAACTTGATACTAGAGTAAAACAGCATATAATTGCTTCATACCTGAGAATAACTCCTGAATCTTTGAGTAGAATTAGAAGAAAAATGGAACATTAACATAGGTCAATGCAATTTAATTTTATGGTTTGTAATTTTGTAGAATAAAATAATCAAAAATGGTTTACAATGGTTTTACAAAATAACACAATACTTATAACAGGTGGTAGTTCAGGAATAGGACTGGAATTAGCAAAAAGATTAATTGAAAAAAATAATAAAGTTTTAATTTGTGGACGGTCAGAAAAAAAGCTTGAAATAGCAAAAAAGAAACATCCGGAAATTGAGATTTTTCAATGTGACTTATCGAAAGAAAGCGAATGTGAAAGATTAAGACATTGGATTCAAGAAAAACAACCTGAATGCAACGTACTTATTAATAATGCGGCAATTGTACACGTTGCTGATTTTTACAAGGATGAAACAATACTTGAAAAGGCTAATGCTGAGATTCATGCAAATATATTAGCTCCTATAATATTGTCGAAGTTATTTATTCCCATTATTGAAAAAAACACCAATCCTAAAATTATCAATATTACATCAGGATTGGCTTATATCCCAAAAGCAGATTACCCTTTTTATAGTGCCACAAAAGCAGCTTTGCACTCTTTTACACAAACACTAAGAATGCAAATGACGAAATCAGCCATTGACATATTAGAAGTGTTTCTTCCACCTGTTGATACGCCTTTCCATAAAGGGAATCCACCTAAAAAAGTAATTACTGCGGAAAAAGCTGTTGAAGGTATGATTAAAGGTATTGAAAAAGGGGAAATTGAAATTCGTGTAGGAATTACAAAACTAATTTATTTAATGTCAAGAATAGCTCCAAATTTTGCATTAAAGAAAATTAACAGCCAGGTAAGAGTAGAATAACTTTTCTATCAACCACTCCTAAAATAGAGCGGTTTCACAGGTCTTTTTAGGCGTTATGAAAAAATGAAAAATATATTAGTATAATAAAACGAAACTTGTTAATTGTGAAAAACAACAAAATGCTTGTAGATAGTGTAAAAGGAAAAAAAATCGAGAGAATTCCAAACATAGCTTTTAGAATAATGACATTTGTGATGACCTTGGTTGACTTAATTGAGAATTACTCTAGTAAAAATTTTAAAACACTTGACTTAAAATATGGCCAGACTGTTATTGATTACGGTTGTGGTCCTGCTCGATATATTGAAAAAGCTTCTAAAACTGTTGGTGAATTAGGAAAAGTAATTGCAGTAGATATTCACCCTCTTGCTATAAAAAATGTAAAAGCAAGAATTAAAAAACATCAGTTGAAAAATGTTGAAGCTGTTTTAGCAAGTGGCTATACTACAACTATAGATAGTAAAATAGCGGATATTGTTTATGCCTTAGACATGTTTCATATGATTCAGCAACCAGATGAACTCTTAAAAGAATTGACCAGATTAATAAAAAATAATAGAATAAAAAAAATTGAATATGGCAATACGTACAGGAATGAAACAAAACATAAAATTTATAATGAGTTTATTCTCAAAATTATTGAAGACACAAAATCTCATATGAAATGTAAAAAATATGACAAATAAAGCCCAGTTGGTAACGCGCGGTATAGTTAATTGCCGTTGCAGTGCCGGTTTTAAGGCTTTCGCTCTTATCAAAGTTCGGAGTAACTTGATAGGAAAGTGCTTCGAAATCGGCAACTAACCATACCGCCACCGTTACAAACCATTTAAACACATGGGAAATGAAAAAAAATGAAGAAGATGATACAAAAGTCAAAAGAATAAGGAATATGTTTTTGATTGTATTAGGATTTCTTGCGTTAGGAGCAATTGGAGGAGGTGCAGTATTGATAATTTCACCTACAGGAGAGATGATTGGAATACCTTTATCTGAATTTAAAAATATTCCTTTTAATAGTTATCTGATACCTGTAACTGCTTCACTAAAGAAGAGGGCGATACCAATATTACTATTGTCCCCGGTTAGTACATGAAATTGTTCCATATGCACAGCTTAAATCCAAAAGAGGAGTGGAATACATTTTCACATGTCTTTGTCACCCACGGAGACCCTGACCATTATGCCAACGCGGATAAATTGCAATGGCATCTGATGCTCCCATAATTTGTGGACAAGATTTAGCAATGAAATATGTTGAACAAAATACTTAACTAACACGCGCTTTTAAAAGATTGCCATATGGATGTAAAATCAAGAGTTGACAAATTTGATAGCAACATTAATCAGGAAAAATGTAGTAAATGTAAACTATGTATTGAAGTTTGTCCGTGCAATATTCTAGAAATAAGTGAAAATCAAGAAGTTTGTTTTATTCCAGAAAGAAAAACAATTTGCTTGAATTGTGGACAATGTATGGCTGTGTGCAGCACAAAAGCAATCACTGTGAATGGACTTTCCTATGACAATGATTTTATTGACTTGCCAGAAAATATGATTGATTATAAAAAGTTCATAGACTTCCTTGCAAACCGACGATCGATTCGAAATTTTAAAGACAAAACAATATCCAATGAAATAATTAATCAGGTTTTGCACTCTGTTTCTTATGCCCCATTCGGTGCAGAGCCAAATAAAATGTGCATTACAGTTGTAAATGACAGAAAAAAGATTGAATCCACTTTACCACTTATTGAGAATTTTTTAGACAATGTTGTGAAATGGATTGAGAATCCTTTTGCATCCTACATGATCAAAAGGAAGAATGGTCAGGAGAAATATAATACAATAAAAAACCATCTCTATCCAATTGCCAAACTTGGAAATTATAAAATAGAACTTGGGGATAGGATTACAAGAAACGCACCCGCAATAATCATATTCCATGCCAGCAGAGATGCAGAGGCACATACGAATAATTCATTGATTTATGCAACTTATACAATGCTGGCAGCTCATGCAATTGGACTGGGAGCGACTATGATAGAAATTGTCCCCGCAGCAATCAACAAAGTGATAGAGCTCAGGGATATCTTCCGGATCCCGGAAGAAAATGAAGCTGTTATGTCTGTAATTATGGGCTATCCAAAATTTAAATACAAGAGAACGATTAAAAGGAAAGTTCAAAAAATTGAGTGGATTGATTAACGCAAAACAATTATGAGCAAGCAAACAATACTAATTACCGGAGCTACAGGAAATATTGGCGGTGCTGCTGCTTTAGCACTTGCAAAAAGAGGTGCTAAGGTTGTATTACTTGGACGAAAACCAGAAACACTGGCTCTTAGAACAGATTCTATCCGTATTGCTCTATCCGAAGCCCGAATTGACTATCAGGATAAGGACATTGCTACATTAGTAGTAGACTTCTCTGATTTGGAATCTGTGAAACATGCGGCAGAGGAGGCTTTAAAAAGATTCCCTATAATTGATGGCCTGATACTATCTGTTGGCCACTTAGTCCAAAATGGCCCAAACATCTTACCCAACGGTCATGAGTTGATGTTTGCAACAAGCGTGATTGGTCCATTTCTGTTTACAAAGCTCTTGTTAAAGCGTATCCAACAATCAAACGGATTGGTACTTCAAGTCATTGCACCCTTCTATAGTGAAATAGACTGGGATGATCTAGAAAGTATCAAAAATCACAAGACTATCATTGCATATAATAGGGCTAAGACCTGCGAACGTGTAATCACGGCAGAGTTGGCTCGACGCTATGCCGGAAAAATAACTTCTGTTGCTTTCAATCCTACTTTCATCATTGATAAATCAGATCCTGAATTAAAAAAAAGATGGCCAAAAGGATTTTTGGGTTTTATATGGTGGGTATTTGCATTACTTTTCTCAAAGCCCCCCGTGATTGCAGGTGAACCCATTGCGGATCTGATACTTTCGCACCAAGATCACAGTGTAATCAATGGATCTTTGTTCAAACTATATAAACGCATCAAAAAACCTGATAATGCAATGAATGACAAGATATTAGGAGAAAGGTTGTGGAATGAGTTGGTTCTACTAACAGGACTCACGCCTGAATAAGGTCATGATAAAGGAAATGTGGTGATGAATATACATTGAAAGATAAATAACGAACGCACAACAATGCATCATAAAACATAAGGGTTTTGGGGCTTTTTTTAAGGTTTGTTCAAGAAATTAGTTCCGCCAAATCTGCAATTTGACGGTAAAGTTAAAAATACTTAATTTGTGTCTAATCACAGTTTTGGCTCAGAGCAAACTTGATAAGTAGTGTTTCAAGATCCCTTACGTTTCATATGCTCACCGTTGTGCCGCATGCAAAAAAACACTTGAGAGTTACGTAACTTAAAATTACATATTATGATAATCACACATTATATGTACAATTCATTCATTATTGAATGGGGCGATAAGAAAATTGCAATCGATCCAGGTGCTCTGTTTTTCTATTATTTCAGATTAACAACTATGATTCCAAAATCTGAATGGAATGACATTACACACATTTTTGTTACACATGGCGACCCAGATCATTATTGGCATACCGATAGGGTGGTTGAAGCTTCGCATGCGCCTGTTATTTGTAACAAAACCATGTTGAAAGAAGTAAGGGGAAAAATGTTAATGCTAGGTCCACGAGATAAAGGACTTGCATTTACTAAACATATAGAAAAAGTTCATACTCTTTCTGTTAATGAAACAATAGAAGTTGATGGCATGAAAATTACAGGTATGAAAGCAACACATGGACCACTTACGTTCAAAGTTGGACCTTTTTCTAAAACATTAGCACCAGGACCCACTGAGAGAATTGGTTGGGGAGCCTTGGGATTCGAGATTAAATACAATGGAAAGTCAGTAATTAATCTCGGAGATACATATTTACAGTCTCAGGAATGGAAAAAGTTTAAAAATCCTGATGTTCTAATGATACCCATAGGAGGAAAAGTGATGCATAATACTATGGATGAAATGGAAGCTTTAGAAGCAGTGAAAATATTAAGACCTAAACTAGTAATTCCATGTCACTACAATGGCAAAGGTTTTTTTAGTAAGAAGCTCAATCCTGCTGATGATATTATGTTTAAAAAAGAAGTTGAAAAATTAGGAATTGAATGCAAAATAATGGGAACAGGTGATACTTTGAATGTTTAAAAAAAAGGAAGATTAAAATTTCATACAAAACTATTAATTATAAGAAAGTATAGATTGAAAAAAGAAAATCGTACATATCAAATATTCATTTATGATATCCAAATAGCTATGAATCGGATAGCTGAATATATCAAAAGATATGATTTTGAGCATTTCAAAAAAGATTATAATACAGCTGATGCAGTTATCAGGAATTTTGAGATTATGTGAGAAGTACCAATAAATTTGGGCGAAATAATAAAAGAAAAATAAAGCACGACGGCACAACAATGCATCATAAAAAATGCGAGGGTTTGGTGGTTTGCAGTCATTTTACTATTCAACTTTTTAATAACGGTGGATAGTGAAACAAGGCGAAAATCCCGCACTTTTCATATGCTAGACCGTTGTGTGCAATATAAGACAAATTAACCATGAGCAAAGTTATTATTCTGAATTTCCCAACACATGGATGTATTAATCCTTTACTTGCTACAGTTTCCGAATTGGTAAATAGAGGAGAAGAAATCATTTACTATTGTACTGAAGAGTTTAGAAATAAGATTGAAAAAACAAGAGCTGAATTCCGATCTTTTCAAGGTTTAATTAATGATTTTAAATATTTCAAGAATGACAATTTATTTGTTGCTCTCAAATTGACTGTTGAAATGACTGTCGATAAGCTGGATTACAATTTGGATATAATTCGAAAAGAAAATCCTGATTACATTATCCATGATTCATTATGTACCTGGGGTAAACATATTGCATCAATTTTAGGTATTCCAGCAATTAATCTTATGCATTCGTATCCTATTACGAAATCCTCAATCTCTTTGACAGCCTATACTGTCCCTTTCCTTATTAAAATAGGTATTTATAAATTTAAAAACAACTTCAAACAGATTCTTAAAAAAAAATATGGCATTAAGTTATCTCTTGGAGATGTTCTAATTAATAAAGAGGATTTAAATATTGTCTATACATCAAAACATATGGAGCCGAATGTATACCAATCAGAAAACACCTATCGTTTTGTCGGACCATCAATGTTTTTTAAAAATGAACCAACTAATTTCCCTTTTAATAAATTGAATAATAAAAGAGTGATTTATATTTCGTTAGGTACACTACATAATAAAAATCTTGGTTTTTACAAAACTTGTTTACGTGCTTTTAGCAATACTGAGTACTTTATTGTAATAGCAATTGGCTTCGAGACAGCTTTAAAAGAATTCAATAATATCCCTGATAATTTTTTAATTATACAATCTGTGCCACAGCAGAAGCTTCTTGAACATGTCGAATTATTTATTACTCATGCAGGTATGAATAGTGTAAATGAGGCTATTTGCAGTGGTGTTCCTATGTTATTACTACCTCATCAATTTGAACAAGAAATGATAGCCAGAAGAGTAGAAGAAATGGGAATTGGTATAAAAACGAACATAAAGAAAATCACACCAGAAAAATTGTATAGAAATGCAACGCATTTGACAACGAATTCAAAATACAAAAAGCAAGCTATAAAATTTAAATCTATTTTTAACAAAGAGGAAAAAATTTCTCATGTAAAAGCTGCTGATGAGATTTTACATTACATAAAGGATAAAATATCATGAGTATAAAACAGAGTTGGATTAATTTCCTTTATAATATTTCGACTGGTACTAAGAAAACGAGAAATCTGCTCACACCTATCGGGGTCTTTATTTTTGGAATGTTTATTTTCATATTTGTCTTTGCCGCAGTTTATACTGACAACATCTTGGGTTTACCAAAATTAAACATAAACACATGGAACATAATTATTTCTGTAGTATTTTTGATATTTGGTCTTTTCTTTGTTTTATGGTCAGTGATTCATTTTTTAAAAGTCAAAGGAACACCAGTACCAATTAATCCTCCTCCGAAATTGGTGTCCACCGGACCTTATGCTTATACCAGAAATCCAATGTTGACTGGAATATTTTTTTTAATGTTTGGAATTGGGTTTTGGATTGGAAGTCTTTCATTAATTCTGATTTTTACACCGCTATTTATTCTCGCCAATGTTCTTGAATTAAAAAAAATAGAAGAACCAGAGCTTGAAAAACGTTTGAGGCAAAAATATTTAGATTATAAAAAAAAGACACCCATGTTTATTCCAAATTTGAGCAAAATATTAAATTCAAAGCAAAAATACTCTGACCATTAATAAAAGGAGATGAACATACGGTTCTGTCGCATCTGTAGAATTAAAACCATAAATTCTTTAGTTTAGCGCAGAACTAAAAACAGCATTAATGGATACAAAAGGCCATTGTTTTCCGAAATCAATTATCATCAAGCAGTATATTTAAAACTACGCTTTACATTAAGTTATCGGGACGTTGAAGAGATAATGAGAATAAGGGGAGTAGAAGTAGATCATGCCACTATCCAGAGATGGGTATTTAAGTTCATGCCTGAAATAGAAATCTAGATGCGAAAGCGAAAGAGGGTAGTTGGTAAACGATGGCGGATGGATGAGACTTATGTCAAAGTAAAGGGAGTCTGGCGTTATTTGTATCGAGCAGTTGACAGGGATGGAAATACGATAGATTTTCTTCTAACAAAGCGCAGACAGCGTATGAGTGCTCAGTCATTTTTAATAAAGGCAATAGGAAACAATGGCACACCAGAGTTAATCAACATTGATAAAAGTGGTTCTAACAAAAGTGCGATCAAATTATATAGCAAAAGATCATTTACCAATATTGAAATCAGGCAATGTAAATACTTGAATAATATAGTGGAACAGGACCATCGGTTTATTAAATGGCGCATACAACAGGGCTTAGGATTCAAGGATTTTGAGTCAGCAAGAAGAACAATTACAGGGATTGAGATAGTGCATATGATCAAAAAGGATCAGTTGAATACTCAAGAGCGAAGTATGTTCAAATCGTTTTATTCCTTGGCTGCATAGAATGGGATTTATTTGAATATTTTAGTAAATGGTTGAACAGGTGCGACAGAACCGAAAATTAACCACTTACAATTTATTTTGTAGGTGGTTTTTTCTTTGGTGCCAGGATTGTGCCAGGTTTTGGTGAAAAGGTTGGTGGAAATTGCCACTTATCATGGTTCTATTCCAATAATGATAAGAGGAACAGCAGGGACTCCTCTTCCTTATCTTGCAATATCATAAATAGATAGTGAAATCCTCTAGATAACAATCCATACTAGCTCATTCCATCTCAACCCATCTATCAAAACCAGTACATACCACTCTCCTGTAGCACAATAAAACCAACAATCCTATTCAAACAATCTTAATTCTAGCTAAATTTAAGGAGTATAGGCAACACAGCTATATCAAAACATAAAGACCGTACCGGCATATTTACCGGTGTTAGCGGTCATGCAAGAAAAATCCCTGCCAATACAGAAAATTGTAGAAAGATTTAAAAAAATCCCATTATAGTTAGATAGGTCTAATTATAATTGTATATTTGCAGTGTAAATTTAGAAAAATGCAGAAAAATTTAGAGCAAATATTAAATACGATTTTACATTCAAGTGAAATACTTGAAGAAGAAATGAAACAAGAATCAAATCTAAATAACCTGACATCAAGGCAGTTATTCTGTATTGAATTGATTAAGAATATGCAAAATCCATCATTAACTGAGCTAGCTAAAAAAATGGATATTGCAAAAGCATCCATATCTGTTATGATAGAAAGACTTGAAAAACACAATTTTATTTATAAAGTCACTTCTGATAAAGATAGAAGAACTGCACATGTTCATTTAACGAAGGAGGGCGAGAAAGCAGCTACATTGCATGCTGAGCTACACAAACGAATATCTGAATTATTAACAGAGGAAATGACAGAATCAGAAAAAGAAATACTAATTGTATTATTAAATAAGTCTATAAAATCTCTGTCAAAATACAAAAAACAACATAATAATTAGATGTACATAACTATATTTTATCCATCATATTTAATTAGAATTATTCTACGAGGTGTATTAATGAAAATATCACCTCCTTTTTGTATTTCGTAGAAACGATGGATAAAATACTATTACGTTAGGCGCAATGTTATTTCCAAAATTTCTTAGGAAGAAATACAGTTTAAAAAGGAGGAATAGGTATGGTATCGAAGACAGTTGATCAAAATGCGTTTAAAACAGCAAGCCCCAAATATTGGGTTGGATTAATAATAACGCATCTCCTCATACCACTGGTTCTCTTGATAAGTGGATGGGATCTCGGTTGGTGGCAGGGTTGGCTTTATTCAGCGCTGATAGTTGTAGCGGGTATAGGTCCACGTATGTGGGCAGAAAAAAGGCATCCGGGATTGCTGGCAGAACGAGGTAAATTTGGAAAAGCTCAGGATGTGAAATCGTGGGATAAAGTGCTTTCTCCATTAATGGCAGTGAGTATGACTTTCCCATTATTTATTGCGGCGGGACTAGATCACCACTTTGGGTGGTCACTTGTATTCCCGACATGGCTCAACATCTTGGGCTTCATCTTGATTGTGCTTGGATACACCTTCGCTGGATGGGCTTTG
>SDBS01005486.1_pt1 | contig 12353 bp, 7 predicted proteins | sample 2277091 | NCBI WGS metagenome assembly SDBS01 (sample SAMN10404972, study PRJNA504765) | marine sediment metagenome | isolation source: marine sediment core GS10_PC15, 163 cmbsf | place: Arctic Ocean: Southern Knipovich Ridge | collected 2010 | reverse complement strand
TCCGGAAGTGGTTATTTTCTCCAATCTCATTGTCATGCTCAAATTATGAGCTGCCACTTCGGCTTCGCCTGCAGTGACTTTAGTCCTCGAAATACATACAGTATTCCTGCGGGTTAAATTCTCTCATTCCTCGATCTTGAAGAAAATACGGGCATTTATTTACCTTCGGTAAAAAATAAAGGACATTTCTTTACCTCCGGTAAAAAATTACCTCATTTCTGAACAGATACGAGATAAGTTATTGAAATTACTGGTGGAGGCGGCGTCCATCAAATAGATCCTATAAATACATGATATAATAAACTATTCACAATTAATGCGATGGAGTTACCCCTAAAGTTACACCGATTTTTTCATGTCATCGCCTTTTTTCGCCTAAGACCCGCACAGCCTGCCTGGACTTTGTCTCTAAGCCTGATACATCTATCTTATCTCCCGTCTTGTCATTACTGTGATCTCTGACGAAAATTTAAGAAGATCCATCACACTCAAGTGAAGGTAGAGACAGAGACTCAAAAACCATATACCCAAAATTTAGTTAGCATGCGAATTTAATCCTTAAACAACTCAGCTTCTGAATAATGCCCGTTACGGCCCTCGGCTGAGTGCATTCGTCGCCGAGTTAAGCGGCATCAAGGCCATGAGTCGAAATGACGTCAAACAGCTGTGTAGGTCAGTGTTGGACTTCCCGATTGCCACCGGCACCATCCAGAAGATCATCGACCGGGCATCGGAGTCGATTGTGCCCGTATACGAACAAATCGGCCAAACCGCACGTAGTTCTTTTTGCAATTATATCGATGAAACATCCTGGTTCAAAGAAAACAGACTGCAATGGCTATGGGTCATGGCCAACAAGCGGGTAGCCTTTTATCGCATTGATCCACACCGCTCCAAGGAAGCCTTTTATCAGTTGGTCCAAGACTGGAAGGGCATTCTGATCAGCGACAGTTACAGCCTTTACCGAAGCTGGGTTCATGGCCGACAAGCCTGCATTGCCCATTTGATTCGAAAGGCCAATGCCCTGACCGAGAGGAAAAAACCGGATATACGACGGTTCGGACAAATCATCAGCTCTCACCTACACCAGTTAATCCAGTTTTCCAAAGATCCACCAACATCCCAGAAGTGGTCGGAGTTTTATTCAATCCTGCTGTTTACATTGTCGCTCTGGGAAGACGATAAAAACGATGCCGGACTGCTTGCTCGCCAGATCGTACGCGAAGTCGACTCGCTGTGGGTCTTCCTTGACCATGATAGCGTCGATCCCACTAACAACCGCGCCGAACGTGCGCTACGCTTTGGCGTATTGTGGCGAAAGCGAAGCCTGGGGACGCAAAGTGAAAAAGGAAACCGATGGGTGGAACGAATATTGTCATTGAAGGAAACCTGCCGCTGAAATCAAAATCGACATTCCAGACTCTAGTGGAATGTATCAGCTGCTCCTTTAACAACACACAGACTGACTTGTCCTGGATTTGATACTGCCACTACTTCGTTCTACCCCGTGAATGCATACAAAAATAGGAAATTTATTATCAACCACCAATCCCTATTCAGATATAAATTTATAACCGCCACAATGCTCTTGTAGTGTTTTTCACCTTGCCTTCTTGCCATTAAATTGTTAGGCTTCTGTAAATTCGGCGGTGATAGAGGTAGATACTCAGAGATGGATGGATCCCAAAATATCAAACAGACATTTAATCAGCAGCAGTTGAACATACTCACATCTATGGGACTAAGCGACATGGCCGCGCGAGTTTACCTCGTGGCGATCTTGGCTACTGATCCTCCATCAACTGATTATCTGAGAAAGAATTTATTTTTAGATCAGGATTCTCTCGTTGAACATGTTAATTTGCTGTCGAATGGTGGCTTTGTGTATAGTGATGTAAATGTTCATGGCAACGGAGTTATAAGGGTCATGGATCCGAGAATTACGGCAAGAGCGGCTCTTTCGGAATCGCTATGGTCCAAAGGAATCTACCTTATTGAAGAATTAGACTTACTAGCTCAGGAAGATGAGGGTTTTCGTACTTTATGCTTGGAGTTTGAGAGAATCTTCTGGCCGCTTTTTCAAGCTCGGAGCAAGGCACACGATGTGACCATGGTGCCTGCAAACACGATCTCCCAGCATCTGGCACAATTGCTTTCAGGTGCCCAGAATAGAATTGACGGCATCACCGTTTCCCCATGGACCCCAAAAGTTGCTATTGTCTGGGAAACTCTAAAGGAGAGGATGACGACAGGAATCACCTATCGACGGATATGCGATATCGAAACCTTCGTTGGATTCGGGTATCGAATCAATAGACGAGATATACATTCAGAAGGAGTCAGACTTCGCGTACATTACGAAAAGCCGTTGTCAAAGAAATTTTTCCTCGTGGACGGAAAGGAGGCATTAATTTTTTGGCCAAATAGCACTGGTGAAGGATTTCGATTGGAGGCAAGCATTACATCGCTATCAGTCTTGGTTAACAGCTGCATTGACTACTTCGAAGATGCATGGAGTGATTCTTTTCCTGCGGAAATCCTCTTAGATGATCTTGGATCGTACAGGCGTGACTACTTGCGCTTAGTTTCGATGCATTGTTCACCTGATCATCAAGATTTCGCGGCCGGACTATTCGATTACGGTATATTCTTCCAGCCTGAAGAGCAAGGATATAGTTCAGATGAGAAGTTTTCCTATATTCGTGATCTAAAAGAACAGGATCTAATTATCCCCATCAAGGGGATTGCAGATGCGTTTTCCCCTGCAATAATCGATTACGTTAAGAGCATTATCGTAAGGCGGGTAAAGGAACGTATACCATGACGAAAAAGCAACTGACGAATATGCATATTCGTGAGGTCGCATTTGAGTCACTCACTGTTGAGGAAGTAAGGACGTATGTGGCCAAATCTCTCGCGCTTTCACAGGAGCAAGTAGATATCCTATTGAGATACATAGAACTGCGACGAAAGCCGATAAAAGGTGATAAGGCTTTTGGTGTGGTCTATGCTATCACACGTCAGTGTAATCTCAATTGTAATCACTGTGCTGTTGCTGCCCCTTTATATCGTCCCCTGCTGGAACCCAAATTCGAGACAGACACGGAAGGCGTCTATAAAATCATAGATCAGATCGGGGACTATGTGACTGAAAAGCAGCTACCAGTATTTTTTATGATTGGTGGCGGGGAGCCTACGCTGCGACCTGATTTTGAGTCTGTTCTGTCTTACGCATCCACTCGGCTTGGTAAAGATAACATAGGATTTTGCTCGAATGGTACATACTTAGACATTGATGCAACATTGAGATTAAGTGAATTCGTTGGCCTATTGGAAGTCAGTTTGGATGGTCTAGAGCACTATCATAACCGATGTAGAGATCCAAAACAAATCACTGATATAGGTAATCCATATCAAATTACTATCGAGTTAGTCAAACAGTTGGCTCGATCATGCCCTGAAAAATTGGAAGTATCTTCTGTAGTCACAACAGAAAATCTCAGAGAATTGCCCAACTTAATGAAGACATTATGCCATCTTGGTGTAGTCAATTATAGTGTTCATAGGCCAATGCCTGTAGGTAGAATGATCAGGCAGAGTCATTTGATTCCCGACACTAGCGGTTTCTTCGAACTCATATTATCTCTCGCAGAGCTGAAGTCAAGTGAGGATATTCGGGTTCACGTTCATCATTCGTTAGAATCCATTCTCTCGGTTCTTTTACTAGGAGTAGATATCCATTCGTCTGATCTACCTTTAGCCACTAGTCGCCATTCGATTGGTGTGGATTGGCATGGCAATGTCCATTTTGATCCCTGGAGTCTCATACCGCCTTATTCGACACTTTCCCCCGGTAATCTACTCGAAAACGGTACATCGCTGAAAACGCTGATGAGCGATCCAGCCAATACGCTGGAGATTGCCCGCGGCATGCACCAGAGAAATGTCAGGTGTTATCAGTGCAGAATGCCATGCAGCGGTGGAATGCGTTTCAATGCTTTGGCTTCCTACATTTCAGATCTTACCGAGCGAGGTATCAAACTGTCCGCTGAGCACATCCTTGTGGGAATGTCACACTTTGATCCAGCGTGTCCAATAACGCAAGATGTGCAAACAGAGGAATAACTCTTGTCATTACTGTCAACGACATTTTGTGGTCTTGATCTGGACAATCCAATTGTAGTTGCCTCGTGCCCTGCAACGGAGACTGTGGAGAATATATTAAAATGTGCTGATAATGGAGCTGGTGCCGTAATTACAAAGTCAATATGTGACTATGAAGAACGATTGTTTCAGCGGGGGGCTCGGAGAACTCATGTCGATTCGCGCGGAATCTGGGCTACATCTACTTTTCGCAGAGAAACACTATCTTCTTCTGCCGGACTTGATTTGGTAAATAAATCCTCTACAACAATTTCGATTCCCATTATCGCAAGTGTTGCAGCCAGAGATCTAGATCCAGAGCATTGGTTACCATTGTGTCGCGATCTTCAAGACGCGGGATCCGCAATGCTGCAACTTGATCTGTTCTACTTGCCTCAACCTGTTTGCTCTGGCCCATCAGTTGAAGGCCTAAAAAAACTCTTCTCGGTCCTGAAGGAAGAAATGGCAATTCCCATCATGCCCAAACTCAATATTCAAATACCTGCTTACTTGGCTACAACTGAACCATTTGTGAGAAATGTCTGCGCGTTTTCCTTGCTTGATTCGATCAGGGTTCCATGCCCACCAGAGCTTCTTGGGACTAACAGAGCAGCCTATCGATACGTTAGGAACATTGGATCTTCGTCTGTTTTTGGCCGCTGGCAGCTGCCACTAGCTCAGCACTATACTTTCATTCTTGCAAGGCTTGGGAAACTTCCAATTTGTGCCGGAGGGGGTGCAAACAACGCACGTGATGCATTAGAGCTCATCATGTTAGGCGCATCACTTGTTCAATTCGCAACTGCCATACTTCTTAACGGTTATGGTTTCATTGGAAAACTCGTTATGGATCTTGATCGCCATTTACGAGACAGTGGTTATGCCACTTTGACTGAAGCGACTGGGCTAGTAGCAAAACAACAAAGAACTGATCTGGAAGGTGCAGAGCCTGTTTTTTATCCTGTGACAGCGGCGGTCGATAATGATAAATGTGTTATGTGTGAGTCGTGTCTATCAATCGCATTTTGTTCGGCAATCACTCTCCAGAACGGTAATATTTGGATTAATGCTGACGAATGCGACGGATGCGGATTGTGCGCGAATTTGTGTGATGAGGGTGCAATTGACCTAGTTGGCGAAGTATAATATTATATAAATAAAGTTTGATAAAGTTAAAATCGGGACAAGGTATGGAGATCAGAGAAATCACAGCCAAATCGATTCTTACTAAAAGCCGACTGCCGGAATCAGATTACAGCATAAACCCATACGTAGGTTGTATGCACGGATGTGTATATTGCTATGCACGATTCATGAAAAGATTTACCGGACATACCGAGGAATGGGGAGAATTCGTTGATGTCCGAGTAAATGCTGTAGATGTACTCAGACGACAATTGAAGGGTAAGAAGAAAAAAAGAGGAGTAGTTTTATTTGGTAGCGTATGCGATGCCTATCAACCCCTAGAAAAGAAACACAAGCTCACTAGGAGAATGTTGGAGGAGCTTAAAGGGTCGGAGTTGTCAGTTTCTATCTTGACGAAATCTGATCTAGTCTTAAGAGACATTGATTTGCTCAGCCAAATGGCTAACGTCACCGTCGGGCTTTCGATAACCACAACCGATGACGCTGTCAGGAAATTATTAGAACCTAGGGCCGCGTCTATTGAAAGAAGAATCCGCGCTCTTCAGGTTCTACACCGGGCTGGGGTGGAGACATATGCTTTCATTGGTCCAATTTTCCCATTGTTCACTGATCTAGCGGCGATTTTTGCGCGTGTTCATAAGTACGCGGACTCGATGTGGGGCGAGGCTTTGAACACCAGGGCAGGAAACTGGCACTCAATCGAGAACGCTCTTACGACAGCTTACCCAGAGAGCGTCCAAGAGTTTAAAGCGCTTGCTAAGAGTAATGACTACTGGAAAGAAATTGAACAAGAATTCACAGAACTCTGTCATGATTTTCAGAAGCCGCTTGCAGGCTTCTACCGGCATTAGTCCGTATGCACAAGCATAAGGGCCCCTTGAACCGAACACTGTCCGTAATCCACAATGAATATTAAGTGTATAGTTAATAATTCGTGTCTGTATCTCATCTTGGGATCTCTTTCCGGTTTGGTGGAGTTAGGCAGTGTAGTTCTGGTAATTCGACTTGAGTTGCCGCTGTACATTGCGGCCATGGCGGTGATTTCATACCAGTTGGGTGGGATGTTTAACGATGTTTTTCATCTCAAAACAAAGTACGGTCTTGCAGCTCTAGTGATGGCTGTAGCGACTGTATTTGTAGCAGTTGGACAGCTTTATGCAGTGCCCGTTGTTGTCTTGTTCCTTAGCACTGGACTACAGGTTATTCGTCGCCTAGCCGCATCAGTTGGCAAGTCAAGTACCTTTGCAAAACGATCTTTTCGAATCATTGGCTTCTGTTTATCGGGTGTTTTCACGCTAAAATTAGCTGTTGTAATTGCCGTTATTACTGTAATTTTCTGTCTGATTCTGCTGAGGATGGATTCCAATAAGAAGAGAGAGTCTACTTCAAGACCGGTGAAATTAGGGCACCTTGGATGGATCATGTTGATCCATCAATCTCACTATTTTGTATATGCTTATGGCATACCAATCCTGCTCTTAACGTACTTCGGTATGGAGCCGATTCTGGTAGGACCGGTTTTCTGCATAGGCTGGCTGAGCTATGTAACCGCGAAAAAACTATTTGGGACGAGAAGCCTGTTCGTGACCTTCGCTGTAGGTCATCTGTGGTCCACTATCATTCTGTTGTTACTCTTCTTCTACTCTGAGCAGTCAATAACCGCGTTATTAGTACTGTGGTTTTTGACAGGATTTGGCGGAGGAACTGTCTACTGTTTGCGAGAATTGGAGGCACAATCTAAAGCGGAAAATATGAACTTGGACGCTTGGGAAAGTTACGGACACATCACTGGATCGGTCTTATTCCTCTTGATTCTGGTAGTGAGAAGTACAGTGTTTGAGACGTTTCTGGTGGGGTCTTTGATCGCGGCAATCACATGCCTAGCATTTGTGTTCTCGTATTGGCATAACTACCACAAGCGGGTCACTCTCCATGGAGAAGTCTGATTCAGGACAAAGGAAACAAAGTGATTATTGGAGGAAGGAAAGTGAATATTTTACGAAATTTATATGTCGCGATCTCTAAAACGCTATTTTATATTTTATGCTGAATTGTATAAATCTCCTCTTTTTACTGTGAAGTGTTTATACCCTATAATCTAAGTAGGTTCACCTTGATACTTATGGTTAAAGCGTTCCCCGATACCCGTTTCTCAGATCTGTGATATCCGGGAGCAACCCCAAAATATCAGTCCACTCAAAAACCTGAGATTTGTCTGTTAAATTGTCATAATCCGAGTTCCCAGTTCCACAGCTAGGGCAAATCAACGAGTTCCGGAATTATTTCTAAAAATTTTTTCTGAGCAGTTTTAGGAAGCGCTCTGAACTTTTCAATAATCCATTCTAAAGCAAGCGATTCAAGACGCTCTTCAATGCACCTAACTACCTTTGATAGTCGTATCATGTGCTCATTCGCAAGTATTGCTGGTGGGCTTACGACTTTCAAGTGCAATCGATTAGCTTCACCAACAGATATTCTATCAATATCAAATACATTAACCTCAATAGACTCAATCCAGGTTAAGCTATCTTGCTTCCGTTGTGCTGAGATCCCACCAACAAAGTTTTGGAACATCTCGTCAGCCGACCACGGCAGTGCCTCTTCTTCCCCCAACGCAGCGTCAGCCTCTTGACGCAACCTCTCGGCTAATGATTCAAATTTCTGCCAGGACAAAGTATTATCATCTATCTGATTATAATAGCCTTTGTATGCCTGTAACGCTCGTTTCATGATGCGCAAATCATCGACATCTATTTCACAACCCTCGAATGCACTTACTAGGTAACCTATTTCTTCAATATGTATGTCGAGTTCTTCCTCCGTGTGGATCTTAGAATTCCAGAGACTTGAAGCACGTTTCGTCAGACTAGATTCAGCCTCCTGCAATTTGGCTATAAATTCCGATAGATTAGTACGAAGAGTAGAAATTTCATTAATCTCGATACGTCGAGACACCCCCTGCAGTTTGGCCGAGAATTTCTTCCCTACATCCCTCAAGCCTCGAATCTCAGCGATGCGCGTTAATCGTAAAGCATCAGCATGTTGATCAAGCCAGGAACGAACATCCCGAAGTAGTTGGTTCGCCTCTGCAATGGTTTCCGCCTGACGGATCACGTATTTCGTGTGGCGTTCTAGTTCTTCCGACAGCGCAGTCAGCCCCAATTTATTTAAATTACTACCAAGTAGACGAAGCATTTTATGCTTAAAATCTCCAACTGATTCCGGAGAGTCATTCATGGGTCTTTGCCCGGAAAGCCAGATTGGGAAAATCTGCACAATCATCTGGGCAGTCCGTTCTATATGAGGTTCCAACTCTTCAATCTGGTGTTTCTCCCATGATGATGACTCGGCAATCATTCGCTCTTTTAACTTTAGAAGTTCTGCAGTTCCCCAACTTAATAAGTTAACATCCTTCTTATTTTCTCCTGTTTCAAGTTTGCTGAAGGCAGTATCTTGCTTTTCCTCCATCTTTTTAAGGGCCTTGACTGCTTCATGGGCCTGCTCTTCAAGGTGGATGAAGCGATAACTGCATGTTGGTGGCACGGGAATACGTTCCTTAAGTTCCGAAGCCCTTTTAAGGAAAGAGAACTTGTTCATATAACTCTCTGTCTGTTCCCACTCATCCAGGAGACTTTCCCACTCTGACGATGCCTCCCCTATAAAAGCTAACTCCACGTTCGCAAGCGTGGTGATATCAAGGAATTTTTTCTTAAACACCCCCTCCTGTAACCACTGGCTAAGTGCATACTGCTGTCCGTCCCGAATTATGACAAGCTGTTCACTCCTTGGGGCTACAAAGACACCCAACAGCAATCCTGCGGAGGCGATACTTGCTCCGTAAGGGGGAAGACACAATTGCCTTAAAACTTCTCTTATGAGAAACTGTTGGTGGTCTGATTGAAGAATGTCATCCCATTTCTCGGTCACAGTTCTCACGACAGGATGCGTTGGCCTTCTCGAAATCTTGCCGGTTTTGGTGAAGACGGCCCATGAGCTGTTTAGAGTCGTTATCGCTCGATTCTTAACCTTGACCGGCTTTGAAATCACAGCATCGTAATCAAGACTTCCTCTCAGCAAATCGGTAATTAACTCCTGACAACTGTCTGCCGCATTACCTCGAGCCGTTGAAAAACCATCAAAAGGAAATGGCAACGACCGCTTATAAATCCGCTCAAATAGCTCCGTGCCGACCCGGCTCAATCGATTGGCTTCGAGTTCGTCTTTTAAACCCGTTATATATTTTCGTTGTTTGGTTAGCTCTTCTATCTGGCTTCGGACTACCTGTTGCATTTTCTCTTGGTGAGCTCCAATTAGATTGCCAAATCGGGCACGGTCTTCCGCACTGATAGAATCTTCTAGGACCGCTAATTCCGCTAATGCTTGACCAAGTATTCCTTCCGCATCGCAAAGAAGAATGACAAGCATTGGAAGTGCGTTAATTCCAACACCAAGGTCACGAATCGTCGCACGAAGAGTTTTCTTAATATTAAATGTAACAGCTTGAGGATCATGGCTCGGTTCAACATAACAATAAATAACTGTTCCGCTTGGCTCATTAACATCAATGTCCTTCGTCCACCTATCTGCAGCGATTCTGATCTGGGGCTCAAGGGTTTCTAAATTTGATGTTACTCCTTGATAGCGCCACTCTGTAGTAGTTATTGAATTCCTTTCAGCAAAATCACACTCCAAATCACCGAGCAGATCACACCACTCCGCCGCCTTGCTGGCAAACAACTTCGCCTTGCCGCTTTCATCGTAGGTGCTCGCCACTCGCTGTCTGATGAACGAAAGAAACTGAGTGCGCGGAACCGCATCGCCTAAAATATCAAACTGTTTGAAGCGCTCATCCCACTCGAGGATATTATATTCATCTTGAAGCAAGTCGATCCCTTCATGAGTACGATGGCTTGACAAACCGGCAAACTTGGCCAATGCGTCGATTGCCTCATCACGGGATACAACCTGTAATCCCATTTTCGACGCCAAGACCACGGATCGCAATATAGTGGTAGCCTCTTCCGGCAGGCGTTCGCCATAACGGGCGTATACCGATGCGTAGGCGTGGGTGATTGAGCCTTGCTGACCGCTCTCCTCTGAAGAAATCAATTCTTGTTGGAGTTCGTCGGACCACAAACTCACCGGTGTCAGTTCCCATGTTCTCCCGTCCTCCATTTCCAAGGCTTGAGAACGTTGAAAAAAATCGCCAAGCAAGGTTAAAGCTGATCGTTCTTGCAGATGCTTCCCCGCAGCGGTCAAAGAAAAAAGAAACCATGTTGAAAGTGGTGAGAGAGGCCAACATCCCTTTCGGATAACCGTATGAAACGAATCAACATCTGTCCAAAGTCTGTAATTGCGGGACTGGGGGAACCAGCTATGCAAATCTGCGGCGATAGCTTGCGATTCCTTGTAGGCCTGTTCGTCGTTAAACCAGGAATCAAAGTCTATTGTCTGTTGCTTCTCAATGAGATGAGCGATAAGAGTCTCTAAATTGATGGAAAGATATACCTTGCTGGCAGACTGGTAGCGAGTGATGTATCGAAGGATGTCATTTTTATACTCTGGGGCGACTCGTTGCACGTAAGCGTTAAGCTCAAACTGAATGAATCCAACAAAGGTTGTGGTATCGGCATGCGCCTGAACCCCTTCGAATAAATCCTGAAGAACGCCACTGCCAGCAACTTGGCTCCGAACTGTAGCAAATTCGGTATAACGGCCAAATTCATCGAACAGGATGAGAACATGCCTAAAAGGTTTGTCTATTCCGCAATAGTCACGGGACACAACATCAATCACGTCACGTACCGATTCTCCACCCAATGCGCGAATGGGCATTCCTTGGCTGGCAAAAAAATCCTGAACTTTGCCGTAAACGTGTTCATCCTGTTCTTCGAGTGCGTCTAATACTGTATCAACATCCGGCATATCAAAGCTGTCAAGTAGCTCCTCGACCACACTTTCACCGGCCATGCGAATTAGAGTTGCTGCTTGCTTGAAGCGTGGGCGCAAATCATCAAGAGGACCGGTATCTAGGCCCTTTGCCCGTAGTTGCAGAATGATCTGTCGAGTGACTTCAGCCGTTAAATCGAAGTTTCGCATACCATTTAATGCAACAATGAGGCAAGGCCGACTTTCCTCTTGTAGCATAACCTGTATTTCGGTACCGATATTTGCGTCAGCGGCTTTCATGGCAGAAACGATTGATTCGGCCGTAACACCAGATGGCTGGGAAAGAAGCGTTGCCAGGGTAAGCGCTAAATGTGATTTTCCTGTTCCATAACCAGCAATGGCTAAAGTGAAAGGTTGATCCTCAAGTCCAGAACATCGCCGTACTATCTTACGAGCAAAGCTGGCTGTGTCTTGAAGCTGATGACCATGAGCATGCCCGATATCATCCTGTGTCACGCCATGATATTTTGGCCCATGGAACACAAAGGACTCTGCGGCCTTTCGGCGTTTCTCTCCATCCGTCAGAAACCAATCAATATTGACGGCTCCATTAAAGAGCCGATCGCCTCGGAACTTTACTATGTCATGTAAGGTCAGTGGCATTTTCAGCTCCTTAGATTAAGTCTTCGTACATGCGTCCCCACGTCATGCGCGCAGCGGCCCGAGGGCGTATTATCCACGGATTCATTTGTCGGTCAATCGCGAGAATGCCTTTTCTTTCAAGTAGTTCTATTGCACGATGCGACTCGCCTATATTCCATCCCGGAATAGACTTCCATCCCGCGTTATGATCTAGGTCGGTGAGTGTTATCTGAGTTGCTTTGGGAAAATAATCGGCAATAAGTTGCAGTATCCATGCACCGTACGCAAATCCAAATTCTTCAGCAATGGGAGCTGACTGCCGGACCACTATGCCCGCATCCTCCGATAGCACGCCGCAGGTATGAAAGGCCGCCTCATCTTCATACATTCTTATAATTGGCCCTATAATCCCTCTTCGCTTGCTGCTGTAAACAAGAGACAAATGCTCTTCCATCATGGAACGTGAGAAATGCATTCCTAGAACCTGGTTCCCTGTGAAAAAAGTTTGATACCAAGCATCAGCACCAGTCAAC
>SDBS01005485.1_pt1 | contig 12357 bp, 8 predicted proteins | sample 2277091 | NCBI WGS metagenome assembly SDBS01 (sample SAMN10404972, study PRJNA504765) | marine sediment metagenome | isolation source: marine sediment core GS10_PC15, 163 cmbsf | place: Arctic Ocean: Southern Knipovich Ridge | collected 2010 | reverse complement strand
TCGTAATAACGGCACTAATCCGCCTGCAGCGGAGGCAAGAATGTCACGGACCAGCCGCTTATTAGCCGTCGCTGCGATATAACCCTGTCGCAACCTGATAAGTGTCGCCTTCAACTCCCGCTCACACTGGAGCCGAACATCGGCCTTGGCAATCGCCAGTGATGCAAAAGGGTCGTCTCCGTAAATCGTTTTATGAGTCAATTGAAAATCCAGGAACTCGATGCCGAACACATCCCGGCTGCGTTCGATGTACTCAGGCGTCATTAAAAGTGGAACCGCAACTCTTTTTTTGTTCATCGATCTTGCCATACGTGCCAGCGTATCGAGTGAATCAAGATTTTGCCTGCCCAGGACGAGAACGGTGTTAAGGTCACTTTGCCCGGGCCTGAAATCCTCTGTCAAACTGCTGCCAACGATGGTAATATTCTGAAGATTGTCCCCAAAAGCGGATATGACCTTCTCAGAAAAAAACTTTACGCGATCACGAATCTCGTCCCGCAGACTATCTAAGTCCGGATTATTTGTCTTTTCAGCCATTTTTCACATCCTTTTATCTTTGCAATCTAAAACCCATGCGGAATCTACAGCATTTAACCACCAATTGCAACCATTTAGAATCGGCCATTTAACATTATTTCCCCCTGCCTGCCTCGTGCTTGTGTGTTGACATATTCTTCTTGAATTCGCCGGCCACAAAATGATATACTCTACTAATAGGCCCTTATCGGTTTGCCGAACAGATGGCCTGCCGAAAGGATGACGGACAAGAGGGAAAGTCCAATGGTAAAGTACAAGAAGATCAGAAATTCAGCATTTACCTTGATCGAACTGCTGGTGGTCATCGCAATCATCGCGCTGCTGCTGGCAATCCTGCTGCCGTCGCTGAGGAAAGCAAAGGATCAGGTTCGCACCATCATCTGCCGATCCAACCTGAAGCAGTGGGGAATCTTCTTCTATTTGTACACGCAGGACAACGAAGGTAAGTTTATGACGGCAAAGCAGGGAACCGGCATCCCCGGCGGCGGGACATGGCTCATGCCGCTGTTGCCCTACTACGAAGGAGGCGCCGCCGGATGAAACCCGCAGGTACAACCGTAATGGATTTGACAGATTTTGTTTGAATCGTCACAGGGGCGCAATCAATGTCTGCTTTCTGGACTTGTCCGTCGAAAAGGTCCAACTCAGACAACTCTGGGATCTCCGATGGCATCGCGAGTGGGACATGACGGTTCCGACTCCCGCCTGGCCGGTCTGGATGATCAATCCCAGGGACTAAAGCGCCAATCGGTCAGCCTCCTCATGAATTGGCCGGATAAACACCCCCTGTAATGCAACTTCCTGATATTCTCCGGGCGCCATGCTTATTTCCCGAAAGAGGCAATGCCGCCGTCCTGCATGGCAATATAGAGCCGCCCGGAAGCAGCGGCCATGCCGTTGAAGACAGGGCCGGCAACCATTGTGCCTTGTGGTTATGCACGATATGGTTAATTTTGCGTAAAAAAGGGGTTGAATTTTCCGGCGGTTTCACTATACTGGGCCTTGCTCGGGACCAGGGCGGACAATTGGGCCGTCTAAGAAACAGTTTCCGGGGGCGTCGTATAATGGGAGTACACCGCGGTCGCATCGCGGGGATGCGGGTTCGATTCCCGCCGCCTCCAGTCCGGCCTGTCGCGCCGGCGGGTAATAAATGCGCCGCCACTGTAACCACCAAGGCCGGATACTCCCATTGCACAGGCAAAAACACTTGTCTTTTTGTCCAAAAAACTGTAAAAGATTTCTCGTACACAGGACGACATAACTGAAACGAGGTCAACATGAAAGAGATTCGCATAGCAACACGCCCAAGCAGACTGGCGCTGGTCCAGTCCGAGTATATCAAGAGCCTGCTCGAGAAGCTCGACGCCGGCGTTCACGTCAGCCTCGTCCGGATATCTACCCGCGGCGACCGCGACAAGTCCGAATTCCTTTACAAGTCCGAATCGGTGGGCTTTTTTACTTCGGAGGTGGAAAACGCCCTCATCGACGGCCGGGCGGATCTCGCCGTCCACAGCTTCAAGGACCTGCCCACCGCCTACGCCGAGGCGCTGACGGTAGCCGCCGTACCCAAACGAGAGTCCGTCGCCGATGTGCTGGTGGCCGGCGCCGATGTAAAGTCCGTCGCGGACCTGCCCGCCGGCGCAACGGTGGGCACATCCAGCCTGCGACGCATGGGGCAGTTGAAGCATATCCGCAGCGATCTGAATTGCGTGCCCCTTCGAGGCAATGTCGAGACCCGCGTCGGCAAGGTCGAATCCGGCGCCGTCGACGCCATCATCATCGCCCAGGCAGGGCTGAATCGCCTCGGTCTTGCCGACAAAATCTCCGCCGTTCTCGACCCGGCAGAATTCCCCACCGCGCCTGCCCAGGGCGCACTGGCCGTACAGATACGAAAGGACGATGACGAACTTGCGGCGCTGGTCTGTCAACTCGACGACCGCAACACGCGAATCGCCGCCGAAACCGAACGACATATTCTGGCCGCCATGCACGGCGGCTGCAGCATCCCGCTCGGCGTCCACACGCGGATCGAAGGCGATACGATCACGCTCGCCGCCACAATCTCCGACTTCGACGGCCCGGCACGCATCAAACGCACCGCCTCGTCTCAGATCGCCGACGCAGCCGCCATGGCTGAAAAACTCGCCGACGAATTACTCAACGCCGGCGCCCGCGAAATCCTCGAAAAAGTCCGCCGCGACAAAGGCTGACCGCACGTGTAAACCATCTGACGCTGGTTCGGACGTTCGTGGAAACACTGTGCGACAACATTTATCAAAACAGCACGAATATCAATATGACCTCGTTCCAACTATGACAATCAACCCCTCCGAACAAGGTCCCCGCAGAGCAGATTGACTAATTCAGCTTGAATACGTGCAGTGCGCCTCGACCTGAAAACCCTGATTTTGAGGAATCAGAGGGTTGACTTTCTAAACAGGTTTGGTATGTTATTGAAAACTCACCCGGCGACTCAGCCGGGCAGCGACAAATGACGGACTTTGGATTACTCAGGCTGTCGGCAAGCTGGAGATTTCTCGAAACAGAGTTTATATTGGAATTAATGACGTTGTAAGGAAGCTGCAACGACTTCGGCGTCAGCATGAGGATGCAATGTGAGGCCTAATGATGATGAACTGTCCCGATGCTGAAACGATTGAGAAATATGTGCGCGGTGAATTGACCGCAGAGGAATCAAGCAGGTTTGAAAGCCATTCAAGCAATTGCCCACGTTGCCGCACCAGGACAAGAGAAGTGCGCCGGGACGAAGCCCCACGGACCAGGACGGACTCCCCCACAACCGATGACCTGCCTGTCTCCAATGTGGCCGCAGGCGACATAAAGAGAATTGTTACCGCTAAGGGGGCTCAAAGTTATCTGGGGGAACAGTACAAAGTCGTCAAAAAGGTCGGTGAGGGAGCTTCCGGCGAGGTATTTCTCGCGATTGACACCGTATTGGAGCGGTCTGTTGCAGTAAAATTTCTCAATAAAATGGCAAGAACTGCCCAAGACAAACAGACCGCCCTGCATGAAGGGCGTCTAATGAGCAAGCTCAACCATCCGAACATCGCTCAAATCTATCAGATAGGCCAGGCGGACGGTGTACAGTATATCGTTATGGAATGGGTGGAAGGCGTGCGCATTACGGAAGCCTGGAGGGATATGTCGCTGCGGAATCGTCTGGGTTTGTATCTCCAGGTACTGGAAGCAATGGAGGTGGCGCACAGAAGGAATATAATACATCGAGATATCAAGCCTTCGAATGTCCTGGTGACGGCGTCAGGCAAAGTCAAGGTTCTGGATTTCGGCCTGGCGATAGAGATTTATTCGCTCACGGATTCCGATACAAAAGCATATCAGGGAACGCCTGCCTACAGTGCCCCTGAACAGATATCGTCGCCGTCTGAAATCTGTGCCGGAACAGACGTGTTTGCCCTGGGGGTTTTGCTGTATCAACTGTTGACAGACGAATTGCCGTTTCCTCAACATGATCTCCGGGAACTTTTCGAGGCGATACGCACTTCTCATCCGGAACTGCCTTCAGCTATTCAGCAGACAGTTCCCATTCCTCTTCAGAATATTTGCCTCAAGGCCCTTGAAAAGGACGCAGGGGACCGATATCCCGACGGACAAAGTCTGGCTGCGGACATCAAGAGATACCTGAGGGGTGAAAAGGTCTGGTCGCGACCTACTTTCCTGACGGACAAGATTCAACAGGAAGTACATTATCACGACCAGCGGTTGAATGTCTGGCGGGATAACGAACTGATCACCGAAAGAGAATATGACAAACTCAGGAGCATATATGACAGAGTTGTCGCCCCGTCAGATCTTTCGATCATTGAATCGAGAAGACTTTCTTTTTCTCAAGTATCTTTGTATCTTGGAGGATGGCTCACCGTTATCGGAAGCGCAGTCCTTTTATCCGATACATGGACACACATTCCGGAATTCATACGCCCGATCCCTTCCGTTATTGCCGTATTGTTCATGTTGACATGCGGCAGGTTATTGTGGGGCAAGAAGGAAAGGAGGCTGGCGGTGGGTTTTCTGGCGACCGGGAATCTGCTGCTCCCGGTAGTCAGCGTCATTACATTGGGGCACTGGCATATACTGGGCCCCGAACGTTTTCCACTGGGTACCGAATCACTGGGAATACCTTCGGGACCTGAGATTGCCGTTGGAAACTGGCACTTGTTAATTTCGTCGCTGCTGTGGATTCTATGTTCGTTATCTCTCTTGCGAATTATTCGCTCATCGATTTTCATGATCTTCAGCATTCTTGCATTTTTCGCGCTTTTGACGACTGGCTTTATCATTGCGGGGATGGAGGAGTGGCAGGTGGACATTATTGCCGGACGCTACCTTTTTGCTGCGATCGGACTTTTTGTGTTTGGGACGTTTCTGGACCGGCGCAAATATACGAAATATGCGTGGCCGCTCTGCGTGGCGGGACTGTTTACCATGGTCGTTAGTCTTTCAGTCATCGCGCGTTCCGACAGCACACTGTTCGGCTGGTTGTGGCCCGGTGACGGAGAGCCTGCGAGCTGGTATCTGAAGATGCTGTTCTTGGTGGAGTGGGAGGGAGGAGACGATATCGAATTGCTTGGTTTCTGTTGTAACGGCATCTTCTATCTTACGCTTGCCTGGCTGTGCAGAAGGCAGGGAACCAGACTGCAGCGGACTCTGGCCCAGGTTCTTAACTGGCTGGGGCCGCTCCACATTTTAGGTGCCCTTCGAATTCTGGATGAAGTGGTGCAATCTTCCTGGCGTCAGCTTTTTTACCGGCTCCTGTTGCCCGTCGCTTCGGTTGTGTTCATTTTCGGCAGTGTGGCGCGGCAGATGAAATCTTTCTTCTTCTCCGGACTGTTGGGTATTGCCGCCGCAATCCAGAAAATCACCGATCAGTATTTCAAGGGTTATTTTTCATGGCCGATTGGACTGATCGTTTCGGGTATTCTGTGTATGCTCGTCTCCTGGTGGCTGCCTCGCCGGCAAGCAGCCAAAGGGCTGAAACGTGCAGGCTGACCTAATGGAACCTCGTTGAGACAGCCTGCTAAGTTCAGAGCCGGGAGCACTCCCCAACAGGGAATGCGGATTATTCGATGGGCTGGAGTTTGCCGGTTCGGCTGATGATTTCGAGGCAGGCTCGGCTGTTGTGGTATGGGGCTTTCCATTCGGAGGTTTTGCCGGCTGTGTCGGCGGGGCGTTTGCCTTCTGTGGCCTGGCCGAACCATTCACCGTGCTTTTTGTCTACGATGTTGTCCAGGGTGAACTGCCAGCAGTTGTATGCCGCGTCGAGGTAGTGTTTTTGGGCGGTGAGCTGGTATGCGTTCAGGAATCCGACGACGGCTTCTGCTTCGGCCCACCAGACTTTTTCGGGTTTGCTGATCTTGCCTTTCTCGGCTTCGTAAAAGAGGCCTCCGTCGGCGTCGAGGCCTTCCTTGTAGACGGCTTGGGCCATTTTTATGGCGATGTCTTCGATTTCGCCGGCGAGTCCTTCGTCGCCCAATACCTCGACCGCTTCGCAAAGCAGCCAGCTTCCTTCTATGTCATGGCCGAACGATACGATATCCGACATGGAGTTCCACTTGTCGTCGAAGAACAGTTTGAAATGGTACGTTTCGTGGTCGATGATGTGGTCCCGGAAAATCTCGATGAGTTCTTTGAGGGAATTCCGTAGCCGGTCATTGCGCCAGACCCTGTAGAGGTTCGTATAGGCCTCGAGCATGTGGAGGTGGGTATTCATGGTTTTGGTCTCACTGCCTTCGGTGTGAGCCAGCCGTGCCTTTGCGGCGGGTGTCCAGTCGCGGCTGAAGGTTTCAAAATACCCCTTGTCTTTTGAGTCGTGGCATTTTTTCTCTATGATCTCGTAAAGCTGCTGTGCTTTTTCGATTGCCGGCCCAAATCCCGTCGCGCGGTAGTATTCGGTCAGGGCGTAGAGTGCAAACGACTGGCCGTAGAGTTCCTTTGAATCGTCGGTGGGTTTTCCCGTATGGTCAAGCAGCCAGTACGCTCCGCCGTACTGTTTATCCTCGAAGTTTTCGACGAAATAATCGTAGGCTCGGCGGGCGGCTTTGAGGTAGGCAGGCTTGCTGTCGTACATGTAGGCGGCCGAAAACGTCCAGAGGATGCGCGTGTTCAGCACGAGGCCTTTGGGGGCGTCTTCGATGCCCGTGCCGTCCGTGGTAATCCTGCCGTAAAAACCGCCGTGGCGGGTATCGACGGAATGGGCCAGCCAGAAGGGCAGAATATTTTCCTGGAGTTGGCTGTGGGCGCTCTGCCCGAAAAGCTGAATATTCCATTTGTCGCCGGACTGCGCATACGATCGGCAGCACAGAAGCGTCAGCAGCATGAGTGTCAGGATTGAATGTGTTCTTTTCATTTGAGTTTGGCTCCTTGAAAACAAATCACTGCGCATCATACAATAGCAGATCGGGGGCCTGATTACAATTGCATTATGATTTTTTGCCGGTGGATATTGTTGCATCATGATGGCAAGTCAGGTAAGCTAAAGCCCAAGTTGCCTGGCGGTGCAGTCGGGCATTGAGTTGGTCTGTTTTGCCGGGCTCATTTTGAACAGGAGAATCTATGGATAATTCGAGAAATGTCCTGTTATTGCGGAATTGCTTCAGAGTCTTTTTGCTGGTTTTGATGTTGTCGATATCATCCGCCAAAGCCGGGATCGCCAACGGCGGTTTCGAGCACCTCAGAGACGGTCTCGCGGTGGGATGGGGTGGGCTGTGGACAAGGCAGCAAGGGGCAGGGAGTCTCGTCTTTGACAAGGAGGTTCGGCACGGGGGGAGTTTGGCTGCCCGGATAGAACACACCGGCCGGGAGGACTGGAGTCTGAATTCGGACAAACGACTTGACGTCGAGGCGGCCGATATTTTCGAACTTTCATGCTGGGTGAGAGTCCGCGGCGACGGCAATGTGATACCGTGCGTCGTTGCCTATGACGGGGCGGGAAAAGTCCGGGACTGGATGTTGGGGCAGCGGACGGTGGGGGCAACCCAGGACTGGGTCCAGGTCCGCTCAAAGTTTGTGATCCCAAAGAACGTTTCTTCGATTATACCGCGAGTCATAGGGACCGGGCCTGCGACCGTGTGGGTCGATGACTATGCTCTGGTTCGCATCGGCAACATCGCGCAATTGCGCGGCAAGGGCGGGCGGAAAAAACTGTCGCTCAGTAACAAAATACTGACGCTTACCGTTGATCCATCTGACGGGAATTTTTCGGTAACGGATAAACGCACGGGCAGGGTCTGGCGACAAAAACCGTTTCGAGACGACAAAGTGGTCCTGGAGGCGGCAGTTGGCAATGGCATCGAGATGACCGTGCTCGATGCGACAAGTGGTATTGAGTTGTCGGTCAATCTTCGACTGGAGGCGGACAGGCCGGAAGTTGTGGCAACGCTTTCGGGCAAGGGTCGGCTGGAGAGGACGATTCAGTATCCGCATCCGTTTGCAAGTGCCCAAGGCGATCGGCTCATTGTGCCGATGAACGAGGGGATCGGGTATCCGGCCGACGACAAGACGATCGCCCCGATGCGGCTGATTGCATACGGAGGGCACGGGATATGCATGAGCTTTTGGGGCGTGAGCCGCGACGCCGGCGCGTACATGGCGATTATCGAGACGCCGGACGATATGCGTATCAATATGAATCGGATCGACGGCAGGCTGTGCATCGGGGGCGAATGGGAAGCACAGAAGGGAAAGTTCAGTTATGCAAGAAGACTGCGATATGTGTTCTTCGACAAGGGCGACCACGTCGAAATGTGCAAGCGATATCGCAGATATGTGCAGGAAAAGGGCACGTTCAAAACACTGAAAGAAAAGCGCCTCAAAAATCCGAACGTGGACCTGCTTGTGGGCGCCGTCAATGTGTGGTGCTGGGAGAAAGACGCCCTGGCAATCGCCAGGGAATTGAAGGCCGCCGGTATAGACCGGATTCTCTGGAGCAACCGCAAGTCGCCGGAGATAATTGAGGCGATGAACAGGATGCCGGGTGTGCTGACCAGCCGGTACGATATCTATCAGGACCTGATGGACCCGGAGGTGGTAAGAAAACACTTGCGGCGACAGCATCCGGACTGGACCCAGGACGGCTGGCCGGAGGATTTGATGCTTGATGCGCGGGGCAACTGGCGAAAGGGATGGCGCGTCAAGGGCACAGACGGCAATATGTACCCCTGCGGCGTATTGTGCGACAGACAGGCGGTGAAGTATGCCCGACAGCGGGTGCCGCAGGAGTTGAAAACGCACCCGTATCGATGCCGGTTTATCGATACGACGACGGCGTCTCCGTGGCGAGAATGCTATGATACCGATCATCCGATGACGCGGACGGAGAGTAAATTCTGGAAGATGCAGCTTTTGAAATATATGTCGCAGGAAGCCGGTCTGGTGACCGGCAGTGAGACGGGCCATGACGCCGCAGTGCCTTATGTGCATTATTTTGAGGGCATGATGAGCCTGGGTCATTACCGTATACCGGATGCGGGGAGGAACATGAGCAGGATTGTGCAGGATGTGCCCGAGCGTGTGGCGAAATTCCAGGTGGGGCAGAAGTATCGCCTGCCGCTTTGGGAACTGGTTTACCATGACTGCGTGGTCGCGCAGTGGTACTGGGGCGATTACAATAACAAGCTGCCTGCGATCTGGGACAAGCGGGACCTGTTCAATATCCTGTACGCCACGCCGCCGATGTTCATGTTCAATCGACAGACCTGGAGCGAGAACAAAGACCGATTTGCGCAGAGCTACAGGAATATCTGTCCGCTTGTCCGCTCGGTAGGCTACGAGGAGATGGTGGATCATCGGACACTGACTGCGGACCGCAATGTCCAGCAGACTGAATTTGCAAACGGCATCGAGGTCACAGTCAATTTCGGCAGCAAGATGTATCGACTAAAGGACGGCCGGGAGGTCGCACCGACGAACTTCATCGTGAAGCGATAGTGAAAACAGGCCTCTCCCTCAAGTAGGTTATAAGCCGGCAAGATGCCGCTGATACGTGGGGGCTATTGTCATGCTCTGTTGGCGGTGCGAGTGATGCGGGCGAGTTTGCGGGTGATTGAGGGGGTAATCCGGCCTGGGGCCATTCGCCATACCCAGTTTTTTTCGGAGAACGTACCGGGCAGATTCATGCGGGCATCCTGTCCTAAGCCGAGGATGTCCTGCATGGGAATGATCGCCAGGTTCGCTGGAGAACTCATTGCAAGTCGTACAAATTGCCAGTGCAGCTCGTCGTCGGATTTGACCCGCCCAAGACGGCGGCTCAGGTTCCGGCGCTGATCGTCTGTCAGTTCGTTCTCGAACCACGCAATCGTGGTGTTGTTGTCGTGCGTGCCGGTGTAGACGACACAGTTTTTCACGTGATTTCGCAGTGCGTGAGGATTCGTCTTGTCGTGGGAACCCAGACCGAACTGGAGGATTCTCATCCCGGCAAGTTTGTGCTTCTTGATAAAGGCCCGCACCGCGGGTGTAATGTTGCCCAGGTCTTCAACCACAAACGGACATGAAGGGAAACGTTCGAGAAGTTTTCGGAAGAAATCATCCTTGGGTGCTCGTATCCATTTGCCTTTGACGGCGGTCTTGTGGTGGGCGGGTACTTGCCAGTAAGCCACGAGTGCGCGAAAGTGGTCGATTCGTACGGTGTCGAACATTTCCAGATTGTGCCCAATGCGGTCCAGCCACCACGAGTATCCGTCTTTTTTTAGCGCCCGCCAGTCGTAGATCGGGTTTCCCCAGAGTTGGCCTGTCTTGCTGAACAAATCCGGGCCGACACCTGAGACAAATGCCGGTTTCTTCGCACGGTTGAGCTTGAAAAACTGCGGGTTGGCCCAGACATCGGCGCTTTTGTAGGAAACGTATATGGGGATGTCGCCGATTATGCGGATACCGAGCTTGTTGCAGTAGAGCTTCAGGAAAGCCTGTTGTCTGAAGAAAATGTACTGCATGAACTTTTGCTTTTCGATGGCTTTTCGGTGTTTCTGTCGAAATAACGCCAGAGCGTCTTTCCTGCGGTCCCTGAGTTCAGCGGGCCAGCGGTACCAGTCGCCTGTCTTGTAAAGGTCGCGCATTGCAATGAAAAGTGCAAAGTCGTCAAGCCATGCTTTGTTGATTTGGCAAAACTCTATGTAGGCGGTTTGAGTTGGCCGGGCAAGGAAATTGCCAAAAGCGGCGTCGAGAAGTCTTTGCTTGAAGCCAATCACGCGGCGGAAATTGACCTTTGTCTCGGGAAAATGCGGCAATTCCCCAATATCCTGGCGTGCCAGAAGGCCTCGACGATATAGCAGTTGCGGGCTGATGAGCAGGGGATTGCCCGCAAAGGCGCTCATGCAGTTATACGGCGAGTGCGGGATGTCGATTGCGGGGGGATTCAGGGGAAGCATCTGCCAGCAGCCCTGGCGCGCTTTGGCTAAGAAGTCGGCGAAACCAAACGCCGCGGGGCCCAAATCCCCGATGCCGAATTTCGACGGCAGCGAAGTGATGTGCAGCAGGATACCGCTTGTGCGTTTTATCTTCATACGATATTGTCCGTCCAATGATCCGGTCCCGGCTGCGTTGAGCTATACGCTCAGGTCTAACGTTACATCGCCGATTGCCAGACCGCAGACATTTTTTAGATCCGGCAGGGGCGTTTTGATCACCACTTTTTTTCCCTCGAGTTCCTTTTCGATCAGGCCAAGCGCGATATCGCAGCCTTTTCTGTTCTTCAACGCGACAAGGCGATTGGCGAAGGCGCCGCGATGTATACTTCGGCCCGTCTGCAGGGCGACTTCACTGAGATCGATTGTGCAGCGTGTGGCGTTTTGAAAGTATTTTCCAAACAAGTCCGTACGATATTTTCGCCTTCGCTCGGGCGACTTTACGGGAATATCCGGCGGCGTTTGTATGCGCTCGATCCTCGTATCGAACGTGCACAGGCCGGTCAGGATGCAGTCGAGTTCGTTTCCTCGCTGCACGGCAAGGATGACGTCGGGCCTGACCATCCGGTGGACTGTCCACCACAGGGCGCTTGCGGCGCCGCCTGATACAAGCCCCGGCGTGTCGATCAGGATGGTGTCCACCGTCGGTTCCAGGCACACCAGGCACTGCCAAAGTGCGCCGGTAAACTGCAGCAGATGGCCGACCGGCGTAACATCACCGACAAAAGCGATAGCTAACGGCGCCAGGCCGGACAGATCATCGACCGGCGCGGATGCAATCGCACAGCCCACGGTAGTGGGTGGACCAATGTGCGACTGACCGATATCGGCGTCGACGATGCCGACTGGCTTTTGCACAGAAAGCGCATTTGCAAGTGCAAGCACAAGCGAAGTTTTGCCCGTATCGGCGGCGCCAAGCAGAAGGCAAACGCCTTCGTCGACAACATGACCTGCAACCAGACGCCCGGCGGCATCACACGCCCAATCATGCGAACCATTCGATATTTTCGTTTCATCCATCTTTGCCCCCTTTGCCGTTATTCATTTCAGTTCAGCCAATAGCGATTTCGACAACACTATCTTTTACCGCCGACGCCTCGATACTTATATTGAGAAAATTCTTAATGACTTCAATGTTCGTTTTCGTATGGTCGGTCAGGCCGAGTGTGCGGAATCGGCCGCCGCCGGCCAACGCCATCGGGATCAGCAGTTGATCGGCCAGGTGGATTCCGACCGGAACATCGGCGGCGAGATATTCGGACGCTTCCTGTGCGGCCTGTCCGGCGACCTTCTCGGCGGGCAATCCCTTTCTGCCGAAGGCCGTACACAGTTCGGTTATGTATTCGCTTTCTATCTTCACCATGACCACATTTCCGGGCCCATA
>SDBS01005484.1_pt1 | contig 12358 bp, 33 predicted proteins | sample 2277091 | NCBI WGS metagenome assembly SDBS01 (sample SAMN10404972, study PRJNA504765) | marine sediment metagenome | isolation source: marine sediment core GS10_PC15, 163 cmbsf | place: Arctic Ocean: Southern Knipovich Ridge | collected 2010 | reverse complement strand
ACTTTGGTTTGGAGAGCTTGTGATAAATCTTCTTCTTTAACTGTCTCGTCTATAAGACCACCTTTCTTCCAATATTGTCCTCGACCGGGCATAACTATTATAATGTAGTAAGACTAATAAGCATTTATGGATATAAGAGAGTTCAAAGAGCCTGTACCGTATATTATAATTGAGAATTTTTTAACTGACAAAGAACTAGAATTGATTTGGGAAGAAGTTGATGAACTCGACTTTAAGACTGGAACATATGTAGTAAATGGTGTTGATAAAATTGTAGAAGGTAAAACAAACATGGGTTGTATTGTTAATGATAAATATCCAAAGATAGATGATTCATATATTCGTTCATTATTTTGGTACAGATTTCAAACTAATCCAGATTTTGCAAAAGAAATAGCAAGTATGTCTAATCCGTTTTGGGCTTTGTTTGCATTTACTCAAAAAGAACTAACAAAAGTTTCTAGATATTCTGACGGAGATAAGTACGATTGGCACCCTGATATTGCTAAAGATGGTCTGATTACGATAATCTATCAATTCTCAAAGATTCCACAAAACTTTACAGGTGGAGATTTCGAAATTAAGAATAGGGTAGGAGAGGAAAAAACAATTCCCTTCTTAAATAATTCAGTAATTATATTTCCTAGAATGTATTTGCACAGAATAACTCCTGTTCATTCTAAAGGAAATGATTGGCATGACGCAAGATTTTCAATTCAATGGTTTGTAAATATAAGATGATTCTATTATCTAGTACTCTGTAATTGTGCAGTATCGAATTCCTGTACTTTTGGAACACTCTCTCCATCTTGTGAGTAATAGAACATTTGGAGATTTCCTGTTGGAAGATTTGTAGTATATGTGGCTACGGAAGCTCCGTCAATTAAGAAGGTTATAGTTGAACCACTTCTGTTTATTTCAAATACATGAAATGTCGTATCAACTGCTACTCCTGTATCAGTACTTGTAGATTCTCCGTTATTTGTTACAGCTCGCCAGTTAGTATCAACTTCTGTTCCATTGTGAGCAAATACAATACGATTAGTTGGTTCAGTTCCGAATGGAAAAGTTCCGACAGATGTTGAAAAGTTTGCAGGGTAAAATCCTAGTCTTGTAGCTAAAAGTGAAACATCAACTGATCTTGCTCTCCATCTTAAAAGAAAGTCTTTAGTAACATCACATAATGAGTTTTGATTAAGTCTTAATCCTCCACCTGAACTTGTTTCTCCAGAGGTATTTCTACCAACTATACCACCGATAGCAGAGATTGTTACATCCCATGTACCAGTACCAGATAGCTGTTCCCAGTTTTCATTAATAAAAGTATTATAAATAAATTCGTCATAAAATTCAAAATCAGTTACAGGGTCAGGAAAACCTCCGCCACCGCCACCTGAATTTAATTTTGTTTGAACGCTTGAATCTAAATCAGCCTCGGTAATTGAACCATCTGCGATGGCTGCGGTTCCGATTCTATCTGGATTGCCTTCTCCTACTCCTCTCCATGATCGTCCACGTCCGGGCATACATTATATTATATTATTTGCTTTATAAGCTTATTCTAAAGGGTTTTGTCCTGCATCTTTTAATGGTCTATGAAATATTGGTCTTATTCTAGAAAGCTGAATCATGCATAAACCTATATCGTTAGATGGTAATTCTTTGTAGAATCTATCTATATAATGAATCATGATTTCTTTTTCCTTAATTTTATCTATATTACCTTCTATATCTTTTATTAGATTTGAAATCTCAGTATGAGAATAAACTCCCCTTTCCTGTATTCTATGAATCTTGTTAAAGTACTCTAAACAAAAATCTAAATATTCTGTCAATTTAACTTCTATCAACTTTGTATACTCTTAGGCTTGAACCTGCTTGGAAGTTATTTGTTGCCAATATTTTTACTTCGGTAAAGTTATTAAGTGTTGTTGTATTTATATCTCCGCTACCATATGAGAATACACTCTCAGTACCTTGTGCTACAGCATGTATAATTGCGTTTGGTCCTTTTGATCCAAATTCCTGTCCAGCTACTTGAATACGAATATATCCTCCATTGCTTGAACTGTATGATAGTCCAGTTGTCCATCCATCTATATCATCTGCACCGAATGTAGTTGATGTGGAACCATCAAAGGTCTTTCCTACATCTCTGTAATCAGTAAATGATATTCCACTTAATTGAACTTTTAGAGTTCCTGAGACATTAAACCATGCTACTATTACTAATTCTTGAATAGAACCTAATGCAATAGTTGGACTTATTGTTGCTGTTAAATCAGTCTTTGGAGTAGAAACATCATCGCTTCCTACAAGTCCACCTGCACCGCCTCCACTATCTATCTCATCTTGAAGTTCTTGTGTTAAATCTGATTTCTGTATAGTAAAGTCAGGTATTCCTCCTTCTTTCCAATAGGGTCCTCGACTCGGCATATATTCTGTTAGACTAATTGGTATTTAAGCATATTACCGTACAATTCCACGTAAAAGTCTATCACGGAAATACTGTATCCATCGCGGATGCATTTTTCTTACTCCATAGAAACTTTGTATTCTCCTTACATCGCTTGGAGATAGTTGAACCTTTGCGTTGTAAAACGGATACATTACTGAGGAATTATTATGAGGATCGTGTCTGAGACCAATGGCATGACCTAGTTCATGAATCATTGTATGAACCATATTGTAACTTTTCATTTTTACTGGAGAATCCTTGTCATAGTGAATAGGATCAACTTTCCAAGCAGGAATAGGTGCTCCGTCAAGTGACCAGTTATAACTATCATTAAATGTAACATCTCCTCCTATTGGATTATCTGTAGGGAAATAGGCATATGCTAAGACTCCCGGTCTTTCGCTGAAAAGTTTGTCGTTTTCCGCGTCTATGAAAGTGAGAGGAATATCTGGGGTTTCGGCAGTTGTGTCATAAACCCTCTTAAATTTTATATCTTTAATTCGTAATTGCCATACTCTAAGAGCTACTGTCATTGCTCTCATTTCTATTGAACTGTTAGGGAAGTGTTTTGACTCGTTTGTGACTCCATATGATACTATTGGATAATCCCATTTTTTCTTCCACTCTTCTATTTTTAACTGGGTTTCTCCTCTATAATTAGATTCGAATGCTGGTATTTTATCTCCAGTTTTTCCTTCTTCCATAATACATGAAAGACCTGTATTAGTAGCATCGTGTGTAATTCCTAAAGACTCTTTTACCTTTCGCTTATTTACTATATGTGCTCTACTCCTATCTCCTTTGAGTCTTCTTATAGGCATTCTATAATCTTCTCTTCAATATGCTCATCACGAGAATTATATCCATATGCATGAATCTTTACAAGATACTTTCCCGGAGTTAGAGCATTTAATATCTTTCCTTTAAGCCTGTTTGGATTAAAAAAGGGATATATTATTTGTGTTTTATTATCTTCCTCTCCATCAAAAATTATGTTAGAATTACCTGAAATTTCCTGCACAGTTTCTCCTTGATATATAGACATTTTTATTTTGAGAAACTCCTTATTAAATTTCACTGTATAATCTTCTCCGAGTTTTGCTGTATCTGGAAAATCGCAGTCTATATGAACTGGTGTTTCTACTGGTTTTGCATTTATTTCTTCTTCGTTAAATCTTGATACTATATCTTCTTTTGATAAATTATCTTGTGAAACTACTTTTCCTGCAATTCCTGCTCCGACTCCATGCTTTACTTTCCCATCAGACATAAAAAAGAATAGATATCATAGTTTATAACCTTTCAGTCTATGATTATGGTGTTAGTGGTGGTGGACTTGCTCCCATCCTATCTCGTGCTACTATTCCTAGTGTAACTAAGGCTCCTCCAGCTCCCATAAGGATTACTGTGCTATAATCACCTACATCAATGGTTCCTGTAATTTTAAGTTCGGATTTGTCAGCTATTGCATATGTAACTCCAACAATACCGCCTACAAGAATAAGTATTCCAATGATGGCTGCTAGGGTAACATCTTTCTGGGATGCTCCGCCAAGTGTATCTGTCGACATGCCTCAAAATAGGTAAAAGTAACTTATAACCTTTTAGTCAATATCATCGTCTAGAAGTTCCTTTACTATGCCTTCCAGTTCAGTTTGCAGTTCAGGATGAGCCTTTGCTACTTGTTCATCAAGTATCTTTGCAAGAATTATAATGGTTTTCTGTAGTCTCCATATTGCCTTTCTCATATCGGCTATTTCATCCATCTTTTCTCTTTTGGCATCTGCCCTGTGCTTTAGTTTATGAGCTAGGACGGTTCCCATGATTGTCGCTCCGACTCCCAGAAGTACTAGGAAAAATTCATAAGGAAGACTATCTAATGGCTCCATATTAATTAATGCCTATATTGCTTTTTAACTCTTTTATGTACTTGGTCAAACTTTGGTTTCTTACTATCCTCATTGATATTAACTGGCATGAACTTGTCTGCAAAATTCCTTACCTTTACCTCATTCCACTTGGGATATTTTATATGAACGCACTCATGAAACAGTGTGTTAATAATCTGCGTCTTTGGCTCTGAGCTGTGATGTGGAGAAAGCCATATGTAACCGTTTTCTTGTATACACTCTCCCCAAAGTTGATTAGCTCGAAATTTATTTCCCATTATATATTTGTTGAAATGCCTTCTATCATATACTATCATAGGGGTTTGCTTTGTTTTGAGAAATTTGGAAAATATAATTAAAAGGCTACTATGCCACTCTTTATCTGCCTCTGTAAACCGATGTTCGTTCCTTCGATGATTGACCATATATCATCATGGTGAAAGGATGATATTAACTTATATTGGGACTTTGATGAATTTTGGAGTCAAGCTAAAAACCATCTGATCGAAATGCTTATTTCCAACTCTTGCTGGAAGTCGCTTTGTTATGAACTTCACAATTCCAGCATCCTCAAGCCTTCTGTAAACATCCCTCATAGTCTTGTAGTTTATTTTGAGGTCAGACGCGGTTTCATGTACTGTCGCTCCTTTCACTTTCTGCAAGTATCTAATAACTGATAGATCGTTTTCTACTATAGCGTGGTTTTTTCTTCTCTTATATCTTTCAGGAAGTTCATCCAAAACACTTTTCTCTTGTGTGTATGATAAATCTTTCTCGGAAACTGTTATTGTCTTTTTTTTCAAGCGAATTGTTTAACCAGTGGTTTTATGTCAACATCAACCAAGTGTTTTTTAATTAACACTTCCTCGTTTGGTTCGACTATACATTCAACCATTCCTATATCTGGTTTAGTACCTCCAAGTCCATGTCTGAAAAGGTGTGCATCAGGCAATTTCCATGCCGGGTTTGTAAATCCTTGACTATGAGCATATTCAACCTTTACGAAATAATGTACGTGTCCACGCGCATATACGTTAGCTTTACCATAGAAATCATCTTGTAGTTTAGAAGTAACGAGTTCTCTTGCCATTGCTGTGGTCCTATACATTTCGTTCTTTGAATATCCTATATGGTGTGTCATATTGAAAATTTGATTATTAACATCAAAATATGCAAAGTAATCAGTTAATGCTCCGTTTGCTGAATCTCCTAGATCAACTTGTACGTTTTCTGGTAAATAAGCTCTATATCTGGAGGCGCCTATAAGTCTCGCAACCTGTTCCTCGAAGTTAGTTGCATCTATTTGTACATGATATCCACTTCCTCTTACCATTATGATATTTTCTGATTTAATAAGTTTTAAAAGTTTGGCTGATGCTTGAACTTGATCATTTAGATTAGTTGTCCAAGATTGTTGTCCTATTTGTTTCTTGTTTGCTCCATCCATTGGCTCTCCTATGACACCTAATACAAAGGGTTTCTTTGATAAAGAATCTATACAGTCTAGCCAAGTTTCATATAACACCCTCATTATTTTGTTTGATTTTATAGTTGTGTCTATCTCTGAAACGAATGGATCAGGTGGTGCTACTGCCATTGCAGATCCACAGTGTATATCTGAAACGAATACTACTGTTTTTGATGAACCTGATCTTCCTTGCTTTTTCAGTTTTGGTTTCCTTCTAACTGTTCTCGCCATCATCCATACCTCTCAAATAACTGGTTTATATATGTTCTCATCTGGTATGATATTTATCTTTTATGAAAGGCTTAAGTTCATCTGGGAGTGAAAATTCAATATTTGTAAATCTATGATTTCTTTTTGGTTGATCAGCATCCCAGTACTCATGCCAGTTACACTTGCAGATCATATGTATTATTTCATGCCAAAGTACTCCACCACCTTTTAACATATGATCATGTAATCCTTTCGCTGTCTGATGATTAGAAACAAGTTCTATCTCTTTTCCATATGGAGTATGATATAGCGCAGTTCCTATCGCATTGTCTGTATCTGGTATATGATCATATTCTTCCTCGTAAATTATTATATTCCATTTCTCCGAGCAATCGTAATATGGAGAAAGCATTGTAAGAGCACATATGGTAATTATTGTTTCTATCACGAACTGGGTTATAATTCATTATTTATTAGCTTTGTGTCTTACATTTATTACATAGCCAAGTTCCGTTCGTATCTTCGAAGAAATCCTCGCATTTTATACACTGTATCCAATCCTCTGCCAATACTATCATATATGCTGTTATCATTTATAAACTACACTACTTCTACATCATCTTCAAGGTCGACGACTTTCGGCTGCTTTTTTCCTTCTGTTCCTAGAAGCTTCTCCTTTTTAACAAGTGCTTCCTTAGCAGTTTCATAGACATCTTCTTCTTGCCATTCTCCATCTCCATTGACAAATCTTACGGAATAACGATATTTCATTTCATAACCTCTTTAATAAAAAAAGTGAGCTAACGCTCAACTATTTTGTACCTCCTGTAGCATGTGCTATGATAGAACTTGCTACTTCAACAGCAATGGCTGATGGTATTGTTGAGCCTTTTCCAGTACCCTTTTTACCGTCCTTGGTTGTCCATTGTTTGTTAAGGAAGTATCTCTTGTCTCCGGTATCGTTGTCTGTAATAAGACTTAATACGAGATCGCTTTTTTCACTCGCTTTCCATCTTTTGATCTCGTCAAAAGTGGCGTTGAATGATCTTTGTCCTTGTTGTTCTGACATTCATCAACCTTAAGGTATAGGTGTCTTATAAACTTATTCGCCCTCAGTCATTTTCTTGCAGAATTTGCATACTCCGCTCTCTTTTTTGGTTAATGGACACTTACAGTACATACAAGACCTTACTCTTACTTGTTGCTGTTTTTCTTCCATTTCACTCACCCTGACTGATTAGCCATTCTTCCAAATCATTTCTTAGTTTAATATCCTCTTTTGTGCAAATATCATTATCCTTAAAATCCGGGAATGCAAAATGAAACCAATTATAAGCCCTTTTAGCACTATCTACGTCAAGATCCATAATACCCTTGTTTATATAGCTACCTATATATAACTTAATTGGCAGCTTTTGGTCTATCGTCTATTCCTTTTCCGCGTTCTATACAGTCTGCAAGCATTAATAATTCACATATGGCATGATAAATTGGATTTTCACCACTTTCTGGATCTTTATCTCTTCCATTCCACCACTCAAATAAATGACGTAATTCTGCACCATACATCCTAGAATATTTTAAACCTTTTCCTCTTCTATAATTATAGTCAGAATATTTTTTTGCTCCATAACCGAATATTTCCGCTGTTTTTAATAATGGTAATGTAGGAAGAAGATCTGTTCTTGGTTTATCTTTATCAAATTTTACTGGATCTTTTGGCATATAGAAATACTACGTTGAACCCTTATATTAACTAATCCTTTTTTCCTTTCAGTCCTCGTAATTTTTTGCTGAACTCCTCACGCGTGAGCCATCCCGGAACTTTTTCTTTTATCATTGCTATTATCCTCTTATCATACATTATATTGCATCTGGCACAGAACCAGTGCTTACATAGACTACAGTATTTTGTTTCCACGGAGTCACAGAAATAACATTTCTCAGTCATCTAGATATCCCTTACACCTGTTTCTCGTCCATATAATAAGCTTTCCAGTAGGATATGCCACTAATAAATCAACGAGTAATCCTTGCCAAAGCCAAGCCATTATCTGGTCCACGCTTAATCCTATACTAAAATAGAATAAAGGAGTAAGTATCATAGAATAAAGACCGTATGCTATTCCAACTATCAATAAATATTCAAGTATTCTCGCTTTAAGCTTCACGTTTTTCTACCTCCTCTTTTGTTAAAGTCTTTACTAAATCAAAAGGTTTTACCAGATCGTGTGTAACCCTATATAAAAGACCCTCTCCTGTTTCTATCTTTACTATGAATAGATCTCCCAATTCAATAATCTTCATACTTTGGAAGCAAAACAAACCCATATAAACTTTAATAAATCACCGAGAGAGAACTCCCTAATCCCCATTCCTTCATTCTTTCTTTTCTAATATTCTTCGTCGAATGGCTCTTCTTCACTTGGGGTAATACTTTCAATTAATGCGTCTCGCGTGCAGAGTATCTTACTGCTTTCCTGCTCTTCGTACCCGTCAAGCAAGACACCGCATTTATGACAGTGCATACCTATTTATACTATGTATCTCATCTATATATAAAGCTTTAGGTATATACCCTAAGATTTATCTATTTTATAGCTTCCATGTCAGGTCTTTTCTTTTTCTTCCACTCTTTCATCATTTCCTCATTGAACCATTTTACTGACATTATTTCTTCTATTTCAGCTGTGCATTTCTCCAGATCTGGTCTAAGCTTATCAAGAACTCCAAACTTTCCTTGCATTCCGAGCTGAGCTATCATTGTTATTATGTTATCTATTTCTTTTCCAGTCCACTCTTTCATTCTTTAATCGCCTTCATTATCTTCTTGAAACAAGCATCGTCTGTTGCTATGAATATAGGTTCTTCATCTCCTTCAAACGTAATCATTATACCTTTCTTTACATCTTTTATATGTTTCTCCTTCCACTGTTTCTCTTCTTTTGGATAGTAATAATGCCAATGAATATCTGTCTCTGGGTATAATGGAGTTGGATATGTATCAGGGTATGGTTGAGTTGGATATTCTGGAAATTGCGGATATAACGGATCTGGATAAACTATAACCATGTCATCTTCCCTCGTTGCAGTTCTTGTGCCTGTACATATGTTCTTGACAGAACCAGAATTTGCATCCTAGACATTCTCCCTTTACTGCGTAAGAACCGCACATTGGACAACGAATACTGTATTCTGTTCGAGCCATACAAAGTCATACACCTATTTCTTATATAACCGTTTACCACAAAACGGACAAAAATCTACCTTAAAATAATTCTGTTGACTATCACGAACAAAATAAGCCTTCATAGCCTTGTTTGAAAAATTGTCAAATCCCTCATAAAATCCTACAGCAGAACATTGTGGTAATAATGCACATGCGCATTCATCTGGTGTTGGTTCTTGTTTTTCAGAGATTTTCACATCCTTTAATCTCTTTACTCCTTTTGTCTCTCCCTCTATATCGCCTGCTATACCAGCCTTGCATGTGGGACAAAGTAATTCCATTTTACCTGTCTTTGTATATGGAACTAAGTCAAGTTTATCCTCTTGAAACTCTCTTTGACATCCTGCACAAGCATCTAACTTCAAACTCTTTCCTGTTCCTATTGCACTCATTTCTTTCTCCTCACTATTATTGTTGGACCACCAAATATTACTATTACTACTACTATCCAAAATACCCAATGTCTAAATCCCTCATCTTTAAATAACTCAACTATTGATTCTATCATTTCCTTCTCACCCATATTTTTTTCTTATCAAATTGTGTGTCTAATTCTGTATGAACTACTTCATACTCAAAATCAGGCTTACCAACTATCAAGGTTTCTTTCTCATCATCTATGTATATTTCAATCGTCATTTTTCTTATTAGCATCGTAACACTCGTCACAGATGTAATCCCTATATCTTGAAAAACCCTCACAGTCTCTTTTGCTTTCGCATCTGACTACTCCTCTTATAATAGTTCTATCCTTGTATTTTTTAGTTTTCTTTGCCATTATGATTCTCTCCAGCTCGAATTACATTTATCACATCGTCCCATATAACCTTTATACTTTGGTTCATACCACGTTATGACTAAATCCCCACAGAAAAGGCATGTATCATGCTCCAGCATTTCCTTTAACAAATCCTGCTTTTTCTTTATCTTTCCCTTTATGTACTCGTAGTACATGTAAAAATCCGGGACTCTTTTCAAGTGAAGACCTAAATGATCTTCTATTCCTAACCTTAGTTCTATATGGTATATTATCTCTTTTACTAAAGCATCTATAGCAGTTTTATTGGTTTCTCCTTCAATCGGTTTAGGATAACTCATCTTCCACCAGAACCTTTTCTATTATCTTTCCTGTTCCATTGCAATGGGTACATTGTTTTGCTTCAATTATTTCAATATAATTCTTTTTCTTATAGTGAATTTTTTCATGTGCTAATATTTCTCTAATAGTATCATTACCTTCTATAACTACATCACAGTTTTTTTCCGGGCATGTATATGTTGTCATTTCCTTTCTTCTCCATGACCTTTGATGGTTCCATCCTCTTTCCTTTGCTGAAGTTTAGTGTGGTTATAGTCCATTATCTCTGTCCATGTAACTCCTATCTTATTTAAAAACCTAGTGTTATACCATAGCCTGTCTCCTATTTCAGATATTATGGCTTTCTTAATTTCTGGGTATTTTTGTATTACATATTCTAATCCCATATCTGGATCTTCCACTTCAAGTTTTGCATCATGTCCAAAATCTCCCCTTCTAATCCTTTTGAAAATACCTGATAATTCCCCGGATTCCTCGCTCATTCCGTCCAAGTAGAACTGTAATGACTGGTTAGATATGTCCGTTGATTCAGTGAATTCCTCGTATTTAGAGAAGTCCAGTGTCCTCACCTTGAAACGTTTTTCCACATTCTTTACATGTAAGAATCTCTGGCTCTTTCCATTCATGATCGTTTGAACATGTGTAAAGAAGAATCTCACAGTGAGGAGTAGTATGATTATGGAAATTACCATCCTCATCATAATAAGTCATTATAGTTCTTGATGGCATGTGTGCGCAAGGTCTATAAAATTCCTTCACAGTGCTTTTCTTTCCTTCTTTCTTACAAAATTCACATATTACTTTCTTTAATTGTTCTAAGATGCCTCACTTCCTGTTCTTTTATTGTAGTCCTCTATAAATTCATTAATCTTTTCCACTATAACTGACTCATAATAATTCATATCTTTCTCCAGTTTAATTCTCTTAATCAACATCTGAAATACCATTAAACCTTATATAAACTAATAGAAAAAAATAATATGGTTATCCTATTTCTAGAATAAACCTTTTATGAAATATTTTCCATCAAAACTACCGTTTGCTGTTCCTGTGCTAGATAATCCTATAGGAGAATCAGAGCATAAATGCAAACCGCAGACTGCGGAATCGCTCCAGCTATATGACTTTGGACCAAAAACATCTCCTCCAATTCCTTCAGAACTATGTTTAGTCCAGTCTGGATGATATGATGTATTCACACCAGTATCTGGTAACCACTCAAAAGGAGAAGTTCCTCCAGTACTTGCGAATGCTTGTCCACTCAGTCCTACTGCTATCAAAGCGATAGTTAGCAATGCTAATGTCTTCATGCCTAAAATGAGTTTTACTTGAATATTAACCTTCTATCCAATATACCATACTTTCTGCTTTTGTCTCCCTTTCATTATGAACATTGTTTTTACGAATCCTGTTTCCTCGGCTGCGAGAATATATGCTCTGGCTTGAGCCTTCTTCAATTCGTTTCCAGTTAATACTTCATCTTTGCTTTTTTCTGTCATCTATATCAATAACCTTTCTCTTGTCTTTAAACTCCTTACATTTTAGGGCTAGCATGGTTAATGGGAATGGAAATTTAATAAACTGTCCGAACTCTTTATGAAACTCATTTACCATTTTCTTTGTCATCCAGTAAGGTCCACAAGACCTTTGATGTATGCAGTTTCCGCATGATCGTGGTTCAACCTCGTCATTACCTACAGGTTCTTTTCTTTCTTTTACTACGGTTTCCTTGTTTATGGGAGTTTCTGGTTTGCACGTATTACAATTAGGTTTTCCTTCTTCTATACTCATTTAGAAAAACACCATTAAAGTTAAAAAGAATGCCATTGATAGAACGGTTAGTCCACCATAAACTTTTAATTTTTGTTCTTTTGTAAGAGGTTTTAAAGGCTTACCAGAACGTACTCTATTTGAATCGTCCCATTTATCAGACCAGTTAGAAGGCATAACAGGTTATAGTTTCTTTAGTATTTGAACATTTAGGCGTTAAGTACGTCATCTATCC
>SDBS01005483.1_pt1 | contig 12359 bp, 7 predicted proteins | sample 2277091 | NCBI WGS metagenome assembly SDBS01 (sample SAMN10404972, study PRJNA504765) | marine sediment metagenome | isolation source: marine sediment core GS10_PC15, 163 cmbsf | place: Arctic Ocean: Southern Knipovich Ridge | collected 2010 | reverse complement strand
AACGCCGCAGCCGATGAAATCACCCGCATCCAGGCCGGCCGTAAAACTCAGGTAGACAGCGCCCCCCTTGCAACCACAAAAGAGAGCCTGAGCGATATTAAGTCCAGGTAGTATCTTAAAAAAAACGGGTGAAGGGATTAAAAGGGAAAACGAGAGGCCATATTGAAAAAAAATACAGTATTGCCTTTGTCTGAGGAGCAAAAGCAACAATTTTCGGCCCGTATTTTTCAAGCTTCTGTGATTGGATAAGTGTGAGAAAATCTTGAAAAAATGTAAGTTTAGGCAGCAAAATAGCGTTTATTGGGCCAAAAACAGGGATTCCTTGGCAAAAAGATAAATTTTTTATATTTTATGAGAACTAAGAAAAGCTTGATAAACAGCATAAAATGCCGCTTCCCCACATATATATATAAATTTAACAAAAAAACCTTGACGTTTCTTGCTTTATATGATAGGATGCATCTAACTTAGACAGGAAAAAAGGATGATGGAAAGTCGAAAACCTCTGCATGCCCTGTCAAGAAAAAGGTTGGAGGATCTGGAGTGGAGTGATGATCCTTCCTATATATGTCTTTACTTATCGAAGCGAAAGGCAAAATGTATACACTATTGACTCGGGTGCACCTTAGTTCAGCGAAGTCGTGATTAGCCAACACCTATGAAGTTACTGGGAAAATTGGGTATCAGACTTCCGCAGAATTTGGCGTGCTTCCGGTTGCAATGGTGCTGGCCCCGACCAGAGGAGAGACGTGAATTACATGTGATTCCGGCAAAGAATCGGCTTAGATTAACGAACAACTGAGTTCATAAAATAAACACAAATACTTTGCTGTTGCCGGGATTACAATGGAGGAGGTGAAATGAAAAGCTCGTGGTTAAGGAGTAACAAAAGCAAATTCAGTGTTAAATCTAAAATACTATTACTGTTAGGGGCATTGATTTTGGCGTTTATGGTAGGGCTGGGTGCGGCACCGCACGCAGCTTCGGATAAGATAAACAACATGACTGACGAGATGCTTTCCGGCCAAACAAGTTTCTTTGATCCCTTTGCGCTGAACACTATCACGCCAGTAACGGAAGTTAGCGTGAGCACAAGTGTCTTAATCAATCCGGAAACGCGGCCTTCAATACGCATACCATTGAGGCCGGCAACGCGAGGTTCTTTCCGGCCGCCTCTTGTGCTTCCCTGAGTTGCGATTGTGACGACTGTATAAATTATGTGTCGTATTAGTTGATTATTTGTTGTCTTGGCTATATGGGAAAAAACAGTTTATAATTTTCCCGGACAAATACTGCAAAAAGTAAAAAGTAATTAATCGGCTGGATTAAACTGATTTTTGTGTGGCTTTCTGAGGATGAAAGCCCTGATTGTTTAACAAGTTCGATGCGTAGTGACGTATGAGGATATCGCCGCTTCGTATGTAGTTTGGAGGAGGTAACTCAAAGTGAACTTCGTGAAATGTAGCTCTATTATTGCGCACATATCATCAAAGACACATATCGTTTTATGTCTCTTTCTGACCTTATTACTATCCATCTACTTAGTTGGGTGCAGCGACCAGGTTATTCTGTCTTCTGCTGCGGAGCTGATGGAATTCGAAAACACCGGCCCTGTACCTTCCAGTGTAGATATAGATCGTCTGGTGAGAGCCAAGATAGGTGGAGGGGCCTATCGCATTGTACCGGGTGACGTGCTGGAACTGACCATGCCAACCATATTGCGGGTCGTTATAGCCGAGAAGCCGGATAGTTCTGAACGAACTACTCCATATGCATGCCGGGTTAGTGATAAGGGAACCATCACACTTCCAATAGTTGGTGAAATCGAGGCGGCGGAAAAGTCTCTGGCTGAGATAGAATCCCACATTATCGATGCTTACTATCCTAAGTATGTTGTAACCCGGCCCTCCGTGTTTGCCCGAATACTGGAATACAAAACAGTCAAGATTTCTATCATCGGGGCAGTTGAGGAACCAGGGATCTATGAACTACCCAGTGACAGGATGTCTCTTGTTGCGCTTCTCATGGAAGCCGGGGGTATAATTGATAACGGAGCAACTCTTATCCGGATAACTCATTCCGACGAAACTTTACTCAACAACGTGAAAAACCCAAGAGAGATATTAGGAAAGACAACAGAAAAGATAATTGAACAATCAATTAGGCCAAAAGAAACGATGTTGGCGATGCCATCTGCCCGTTATTCGGCCTATAATGAAACCGAGGTTCAGTTAACTTTCGAACAACCGACACCGTCAAACACAATAGGTCAGCTGGACATTATAAAGCATGACGGAACAATCCTGCTTGCTGAGAAGTTAGACATAACCAGCGAAAACGAAAGAGAAGTTTTATTGAGGAAACTAGCGCATAAGGATTCGCGCGTTTCAACCGGCAAAGTGAATCAAAGGCTCTGTGCACTGGCAGAAATGCTCAAACCCGGCTCCGGCATCTACAACAGTAAAAACAGAACTACGGACAAAACAATGAACGCAAATGCAGAGCTTAACATGGGACAGATTCTGCTTGCCGGTGGTTTTGCAGATGAAAATATAAACTCAAATACAGAGCTGAACTGGAGTGATTCAGAGCAAAACTCCGCCGTAGACGATGTGCTATATAAACAGCTTGTTGAAAAATATCAGGAACTCATTGATACATTTGATCAAGAAAATAACTCGGAAAATGTAGAAAAAGCCGAGTTAGGCAAACCTAAGGAACACGAACCCCTCGTTCTGCCAGTCAAGGGACTTAATATCCCCTTTGCTGATGTTGCACTGCAAGACGGTGACAGTGTCATAGTCGAGCGGCTCGAGCAGCCGTTGTTTACGGTCATCGGACTGGTTAGCAAGCCCGGCAACTTCCCATATCCACCGGATCTCCAGTATAACCTTATGCAGGCAATAGCCTTTGCCGGTGGATTGGACAAAACCGCCGAGCCTCGCTACGCTACTGTCTACCGCCTAAAGCCGGACCGCACGGTTGTTAGAGCGGCTTTCAAAATTATCGATGACTCAAAGCTGACAGATGCTTCAAGTACCTTAATAAAGCCTGGTGACATTGTTGCTGTGGAACAAACGCCCAGAACGCGTACAAAGCTGTTCCTGGACAGTATGTTCAGAATCAACTTAGGCATTTACACACCTTTAGATATATTTGATCAAAGATAATAGATAGGAACAAACGAAACGCATGAAACTATAAAAAGCAGGGGAAAAACCGTGGTAAACCTAAGTGAAAATAATAGAATGGCGGAGCAAAATAAGCCCTATGTTGAAATACCACAGGCAGTTGGATTGATGCCCGAGAGCCTGTTGCAAATAATATGGCGCAGCCGCTGGATCGTGTTGTTTGTAACGGTTGCAGCTCTGGGAGGAGCTTTCACTTATCTTTCGAAGACTACGCCAATTTATACCAGTACATCGAAGATATATGTCGAGCAGAGCGGCCCAAAGATTCTTGTAGAGGCTGAAGGTGTAATGACGCAGTCCAAGAATTATCTCTATACCCAGGCTGAGCTGCTACAATCAACTCCAATACTCTCTTCTGCCCTCGAAAAGCCCGGTGTAAAACAGATGAAGATTTTTCATGAGATTGATAATCGAATTGGTTATCTGAAGAAAAAAGGGCTTGATGTCTCAGTAGGCAAAAAAGACGATATTATCAGTATCTCCTCGGATTCTCCTGAACCAGCTGAAGCGGCACAACTGGTAAATGCGGTCGTGGATTCCTACATAACATATCATACAAGCCGCAAGCGCAACACAGCCGTAGAGATCCTGAAAATACTCCAGAAGGAAAAAGTAGAAAGAGATACGGAGCTTGCGCAAAAGCTAAAAGCAATGATGGATTTCAAGAAGAACAATGTCGCCCTGGCCTTTGAGAACCGCAATAGCAACATAATACTCGACAGGCTTGACCGCCTGTCTGAGGTGATGGCAGAGGCCAAGCTTCAAACTATTGAGGCCAAATCTGCCTATGAGACTACGAAGTTAATGGTAACGGACACTACCAAGCTCAAACAGTTCGTAGAGGCTGAAAGGGCCAAAGGCATCTATATCTACACCGCTAATGAAAAGATTCGGCTCAAAACAGAACTCAAGCAGCTCCAGTTCCAGCTCACTGATCTTGGTCGACAAGTTACGCCCGACCATCCTTCGATGCAGGCACTGCAGAAGAAGGTTGTCCAGCTTGAGACCGAGCTTGCCAACATTGACAGAGAATTCGCCGCGGCGCAGTTGGCCATTACCAGACAACAGTACCTGACAGCCAAGGAAAAGGAAGAACAGATCACCAGTGACTTTGAAGAGCAGCGCGAGCAGGCCATTGCTCTTAACGAACAAATCGCTCAGTACACGATACTGGAATCCGACTGGGAACAGACCAAGAAACTTTGCGACATTCTTTACGATCGTATAAAGGAAATCAACGTTACCGAAGATGTCGGCGCCCTCAACATAAACATACTTGAAGTTGCCCGCCCTTCCGACGAACCGTCAAGCCCCCAGAAGGCCAGATATATGGCTATCGCACTGCTTCTGGGTCTTATGCTCGGCAGCGGACTGGCACTTCTTCGCGCCTGGGTAGACCAGAGGCTGCGAACTGCCGAGGAGATATCAATCGTCCTTGGTGTTCCGGTTCTGGGCGTGGTGCCATCAATGTCCAGAAGACAAAGCATTGTAGCCCGAGGCCAGAAAGTACATCTGGACTCGAACTCCCGTGCAGCGGAAGCCTATCGGACGATACGTACAGCCGTGTTTTTTGGCGTGCCCAAGGACGAGGCAAAGACAATACTCGTCACCTCCCCTGCAGCAGCCGATGGTAAGACTACTTTAGTCAGTAACCTGGGCATTGCGCTGGCCCAGGCCGGCCAAAAAACACTCATCCTCGATGCTGATTTCCGAAAGCCTATGCAACATAAGATTTTCGAAGTTAACCATGAAGAAATAGGGCTTAGCAGCGTGCTTGCCGGTACTTCGACACTGGAAGAAGCCATCCAGCTTTCCAAAATTAAAGGCCTGGAACTGCTGACATGTGGGCCGGATGTGCCTAATCCCTCCGAGATACTCAATAGCGAAAGCTTTGCTAAACTCCTGGAGGATCTCGCGAACAGATATGACCGTGTCATTATCGATTCGCCGCCGGTTATGCCCGTCACCGACTCGCAGATACTCGCTGCAGTCTCCGATATAACTCTTCTGGTACTGAGGGCGGAAAAATCGAAGAGAAAGATCAGCCAACAGGCTCGGGATGGATTGATGAGTGTCGGCGCACGCATCCTTGGAGTGGTTGTAAACGATGTTTCAAAGAGCAGCAGCTACGGGTACTACGGCTATTACGGCTACGGTCGCCGCAAAAAGAAAAAGGCCGGCGATAGAAAAGCTGTGGCGGTTATGGAATAACCCGGTAGTTATGTAAGCTCAAATGATTAAGGATAACAGATGATGGGCTCTGTGAACGGCAACACTATTGATGCTCAAAATGACCATCTCAAAGTGTACAGATGGGAGAAATTCACGGATATCCACTGCCACTGCCTGGCTGGTCTTGATGATGGGCCTGCTACAATGGCAGAGTCACTTGCACTGTGCCGGAGGTTGGCCGAGGATGACATAGCCACCGTTGTGGCAACTCCACACCAGCTTGGCCGCTTTGAGGGCTGTAACGAAACGGCAAGAGTGAAGGATGCTGTTATTGGCCTAAACGAATCGCTCAGAAACAGCAGCGTTCCACTTAAGGTCGTCCCAGGAGGTGAGGTTCGCGTGGATGAAAGGATCTGTCAGCTTCTCAAGGCTGATAAAATACTTACCCTTGCCGATAGCGGCAGATATATCCTTCTCGAACTTCCACACAACGTCTTTATAGATATTGAACCGCTGCTTACAGAACTTGCTTCTATGGGTATCCAATCTATTATATCACATGCTGAAAAAATCGCTCTACTGGCAACGCAGCATCAGGTGCTGCTTGGATGGCTTGAGCACTCTGCCCACCTGCAGATAACCGCATCCAGCCTGGTGGGTGATTTTGGATCGAAAGTCCAGAGGACTGCGTGGGGCTTTCTAACTTCGGGCCTGGCGAGACTCGTGGCGACGGATTCACACAATATAAACAATCGCAGGCCACGGATGAAAGCTGCTTTTGGGTGTATAAGCACAAAGCTGGGCAAGGACCTCGCTCATCTGGTCTGCAATGAAAATCCCTCAAGGGTAGTAAACGGCCAGAAGATAGTGCCTGTTTCACTTCATAACCGGCAGGAGGCGAACTAATGAGGGAAAACCGGATTAATCTCAGTACCATCGATGTTCCCTTAAGCAGATTCGATAAGGTAATCGAATGGCTGATGATATCGCTTCTGGCATTTATGCCTCTTGCTTTTGGTGCAGTGGAGGCCTGGAGCGAGGAGGTTGTATTAGCCCTTGTGGCGGCTATCTCGGTCTGCTTTGCGTTGAAACTTGTCTTTGAAGAAAATACACGCCTCATTTGGTCGTGGGCATACATTCCAGTAGCACTATTTATCTTTGTGGCAGCATTTCAGCTTATCGCTCTACCAAGCGGTGTGTTAAACGCAATTTCTCCGGGTACAGCAGCAACCAAGAAAGCGCTTTTGAGCGATTTGCCGAATTCCGGATCCTTGCTTAAGTTTATGTCCCTTAGCTTTTATCCACATGCCACAAAACAAAACCTGCGATTAGTGCTTGCAGTAGCAGCGGTCTTCTTTGTGGTTGTAAACGTATACCGTCGAAAAGAACAGATAAAACGGCTTTTGGGGGCGATTGCCGTCATAGGAGGCTCAATCGCTTTACTTGCGCTTGCACAGGACCTTTTCGGAAACGGGCAAATATACTGGTGCGTGTCAACCGGGGCGGGTCAAGCTTACTCCGGTCCTTTTATCCACCACAGCCACTACGGCCAATTTATGAATTTATCTATAGGGGCAGCCCTTGGTCTGGTTATGGTGAAGATCCATGAAGCCTTCGCAGGAAAAAGAATCACACCACCACTTGTCTTCGAGTACCTTAGTTCTCCTGATTCCAAGGTGATATGGTTCCTTCCGGCAATGATAATTATCGGTGCGGCTACGGTTTTCTTTTCACTGACCCGCGGCGGGATGGTCAGCATGCTCATCGCAGCAGGTTTCACCACCTTGGTCGTTAGCTCGCGACGGTCTCTTAAGGGCGGGGGCTGGATAATAGCATTGATGGCTCTTGGGGCATTTATCTGTGTACTCTATATAGGTTTCGACGCGGTCTATGACCGGCTGGCTACTCTTCGAGCACTACACGGATATGAAGGGCGATGGCAAATCCTTAAAGATTTATCGGTATCTTTCAAACGATTCCCTTTGTTTGGAACGGGACTTGGCACGCATGAAGTGGTCTATCCAATGTTCGACCGCTCTACTATACCCAGCCTGGCAGTCCATGCGGAAAACGAGTATGCCCAGGCCGCAGAGGAAACCGGCCTTATAGGCCTGGCAGCTTTGGTAGCCTTCGCAATTTTTGTGTGGGCAAGTTATATTCGCAATGTAAGAAAAGCGTCAGTGCCGATTCACTCAGCAGCTTATGGTCTTGGCTTCGGTCTTCTTGCTATAATGCTACACAGCTTAAGTGACTTTGGCCAACACCTGCCTGCCAATGCGCTGCTTTCAGGAGTGTCCTGTGCGCTGCTGTTGGCTCTTGCCGGTATAGGACGAAGTAATAAACCAACTGCAAAAGTTACTGAAACATCCCAAAGGTTTAAAGGTATTCGTGTTGCCGCTTTAGTTTTCGTATCAGTAGTTTGGGCCTGGGCCTTGCTCGATTCCGATAGCGCCCGCCTTGCCGAAGCCCACTGGAAGAAAGCTTTGCTCACTGAAGAGATGTTCCGCGAGCAGAGCTGGGCCGGTACAAACGAAGAATATACGGCGTTGATTTCCAACGCACTGGAAGCGTCAAATTATCAGCCGGGTAACATAAAATACCGCCACTGGCTGAACGTCTATCGCTGGCATTCTATCAGCCGGACAACTGATCAGAAAACCGGAGAAGTAATTACAACACCACAGACCTTAGCGTTCGCGCAACAGATTGTTGACGAACTTCATCGGGCGCGAACCTTGTGTCCCACTTTTGGGGCAACCTATTGTGTTCTCGGCCAGCTTGAAAAATTTGTCTTGGACGACCCCAATGGCGCAGAGCGTATACGAAAAGGTTTTCAACTCGCACCTTACGACTCCACAACCTGTTTCGTAGCCGGCCTTCTGGATGTTGAAGAACAACAAATCGATGCCTCATTTGAAAAATTCAGCAGAGCTATTGAGCTTGACGGCAGCTTTTTCAGAGGCGTTGCTGATATCTATATCAACCAGGTGAGCCGACCCGACCTGGCCATAGCAATTGCCGGTGACAATGTGGGCTGGTTACGTTATGTAGCTAATATCTTTGCTAAAACCAAAGAGAATAATGATATCGCAAAGAAGGCACAAGCCAAGATAATAGAATTTCTCAAAGCTAAATGCCAGAAGGCCCATGCTCCAGCCTGGGCATTTGCTTCCCTGGCGAATATTTGCAGAAAAGAAAATGATAACGAAGCGGCAATAGAATATTACCGCCAGGCACTTGCTTTGAATTATGACCAGGTCCAATGGCGACTTGCACTGGCAAGGCTGCTTGCAAAGACAAACAGGATACCCGAGGCGATCCACGAGGCAAAGATATGCCTGCGTCTTCGCCCGGAGTTTAAGGCGGCAAAAAGGCTTATTGAGAAGCTGTCCGTCTTGCCAGGGGCAGTGGCAGAAGTAAATTCGGCGTCTTAGAGCGCCTTAAAAATAGTAGAAGTAGAACTTAGCTTTCAGCCAGCCATTGGCAATTAGTTAGTGAAGACTGATAAGCTATAAATTTTCAGCGGGTGCACCGACGGGGACGGAGTGTGCGCGAGGCTAACAGGGAACAAATGACGATACTAATATCAGGATGCAAAAAATGCTCAAACTATCCGACAATCCAGCAATTCTAACACCAGAAGTTCAATCATTAACCGAACTTAGCGGTACCTGGTGGATCGCCCACACAAAGGCCCGATTCGAAAAGGCCTTTGCCTGGGATATGTTTAGTTTCGGTATAGGCTACTTTCTGCCAATGCGAGAAAAGATTATCTTCTCCGGTGGTCGTAAACGCCGTGTTATGGTGCCGTTGTTTACTTCGTATGTGTTTTTCTGTGGCACAGAGCATGACCGCTATACCTCAATGACAACCAACCGTCTGTGCCAAACCATAGAAATATTTGACCAGGACGGCTTTATAGAAGAACTCGCAAGCATAGAAAAAGCTGTTTTGAGCAAAGTTATTGTTGACCATTATCCCCATCTTCCCGTCGGCAGACGCTGCAGAATTATCTCCGGACCCATGCTGGGCACTGAAGGTGTGGTTACAGAAAGAAAAGATGCAAAGGCACGTATGGTTCTCGAGGTCACCATCCTCGGTCAGGGCGCTGTTGTAGAAATCGACTCCGACTTATTGGAACCGATGGAGTGAAAGTTAAATACTGAAGGCTAACGGCTAAATATGAACACCTACCTATTCGTATATCTTGCCTCTGCTCTCCTTGCGTTAGCGATTACGCCGATTGTAATCTGGTTTGCGCGCAAACTCAACGTCGTTGATGTTCCGAGTGCGCGAAAGGTGCACGAAAAACCCATTTCGCACATCGGAGGTACAGCAATATTTCTCTCTATGATGTGTCCAACTGTTGCTGTGCTGTTCCTGTCAAACACCATCGGCGATGCTTTCCGGGATATTCTACCCAAGCTAATCGCGCTGCTTTGCGCTGCCGGGTTTATGTTCTTTATGGGACTGGTTGACGACATTAAGATTAATGGCCTGCGGGCACGCACAAAATTTGCCGTACAGATGGCTGCCACTATCGCCGTCTGTGCCTTAGGTATCCGCATAAAGTCGGTGGTTGTTACCGACGGGCTTACACTCGATTTCGGCTGGTTCTCTTGGCCGCTGACGCTTCTTTGGATTGTGGGTATTACTAATGCCGTGAATCTCAGCGACGGCCTGGACGGCCTTGCAGCCGGGATATCAGCAGTGGCTTGTGGAGTGATTGCTGTATTTGCTGTCTATAGCGGTCAGGTTGTTATGGCGGTATTAATGCTCGCCCTGCTTGGCAGTTTGACCGGCTTTTTGTTCTTTAACTTCAATCCTGCAAAAATCTTTATGGGCGACTGCGGCAGCATGTTCTTAGGTTTTACAATCGCATCTTCCAGCGTGCTATGCTCGACCAAATCTCCCGTCCTGGTTGGACTCGCTCTGCCGGTTCTTGCCCTGGGAATACCTATTTTCGATACACTCTTTTCTATGCTCCGGCGCTTTATGGAACGCCGTTCAATGTTTGCACCCGACCGTAAGCATTTCCACCACAGACTGGTTGATATGGGCATTAAGCAACGTCACGTGGTCATTACAATATATATAGTGACGCTTCTTTCTGCCGGGCTGGGAATGTTTATGATGGTTACTCGCAACACTAATTCCCTGGTAGTTTTCTTTTGTATCTTATTACTGCTGATTCTTGTATTCCGCGTTGTCGGCTCGGTGCGACTGAAAGAAACGATTATTGGCCTTCAGCGAAAGCATACGATAAGCCAGCAGATACAGGATGAGATAAGAGATTTCGAGGACGCGGAGCTGCATTTTCGCAGGGTCAAGACTTTTAACCAATGGTGGAAGGTGGTTTCAACAACAGCGGACAATATGGGCTTTTTGAGTGTCAGTCTGCCTCTTATCAACCGTGACGGTAACGCTCATACGTTGACCTGGTGGCAGGATGACCAGGACACGAATTCCGATGACGTATTGAAGGTAAGTGTTCCGGTTCGAGATCGCCGGGCCGGACCGAGCCTTAATTTGAGGATTGAGGTTTGCAGGAGGAGTTCGTTAGAATCCGCCGGCAGACGAGTCGCACTCTTTACCCGCCTCATGGAGGAGTACGACATAGTCAGCCTGCCGCAAGATTTAAAAGGAATACTATCTGAGTAAAAGGGCCGGAGTACTACTAACCTTAGAACTCTGATAACGCTAAGACGAACATCTTGTGTATACATCGCAGCCTTGACTCTGAAAGCAATCAGCGTATAATTCATGTCCTGCGATGCACTATTTTGTGCAGCACTTGTGAGAATAAAAGCTAAGGTTTGAAAGATGGGTTGGGAAACCTTTTTTTGTTTCGGTGTTCTTATAGTGGTATTCGGTGGATTGATCGCCAACCGCGCGCCAGACGTATTGTTGTTAGGGGCGGTGGTCATCCTGGCGGTAGTGAGGATAATAACGCCTGAAGAGGCATTGGCAGGTTTTTCCAACACAAGCATGCTGACAGTCGGTGCGTTGTATGTGGTCGCCGCTGCTCTGCGGGAAACCGGCGCACTCGATGCCGCCGGGGCATTGCTCTTGAAACGAGCGAGGTCCGAGCGGGCAGTTCTCGTGCGAATGGCAGGCTCCCTTCCCGTGATGTCTGCTTTTCTAAATAACACACCAATCGTCGCAATGTTTATCCCTATTGTTTCCGGCTGGTGCAAAAAGCATCGGATTGCTCCATCAAAGCTGTTACTTCCGCTTTCCTACCTTTGTATTATAGGAGGAACGTGCACTTTGATAGGCACCAGCACAAACCTCGTAGTGAATGGATTAATGGAGGAGATCTCACGATCAAACCCCGAGCTAAGCCAAGCCTTACATCCTATGGGTTTTTTCGAACTGGGTTATGTAGGCTTACCCTATGCGATCATAGGTATCATCTACTTGCTTGTTATTGGGCAGCGCCTTTTGCCCAACCGTAAGGACCTTATTGAAAAGTTTACAGAATCGTCCCGCGAGTACCTCGCCAACATGCGCGTACAGTCCAACTGTCGTCTCTTGGGCCAAACAATTCAGGAGGCAGGGCTCCGGCAGCTGCCAGGCTTGTTCCTCGTCGAGATTACTCGCGACGACCGGGCAATCTCACCCGTTCCGCCGGACTGTGTTCTTAAATCAAACGATATCCTCACGTTCACAGGGGTTGTGAGCACGATTGTGGACCTTGAGAAAATACAGGGACTTGTTCCTATCGCTGACGAAGGTTATGAAGCCCATGCTGCAAAACGTCGAGAGCGCGTGCTTTGCGAAGCAGTGGTTTCAAAGACATGCCCCAGTGTCGGGAAAAGCATCCGCGATGCGGACTTTCGTGCTCGGTACAACGCTGCCGTGGTTGCCGTTCATCGTGGCGGAGAGCAGCTCGTTGGCAAGGTTGGGGACATGGTCTTAAAGCCCGGCGACACGCTTCTTATTCAGGCTGGTCCGCATTTTATGCGCGCCAATAGAAACAATTCCCATTTTCTT
>SDBS01005482.1_pt1 | contig 12362 bp, 14 predicted proteins | sample 2277091 | NCBI WGS metagenome assembly SDBS01 (sample SAMN10404972, study PRJNA504765) | marine sediment metagenome | isolation source: marine sediment core GS10_PC15, 163 cmbsf | place: Arctic Ocean: Southern Knipovich Ridge | collected 2010 | reverse complement strand
TTTATTGATGTCTATGGAATAGATAAAATATTCTTATTTGGTTTACTAGTTTCCCTACCAAATATAATTATTGTCGTTTTTATAAAAGAACATAGATCGTTGATATTAGAAAGGTATAACAGTAAAGTAGATTTAAATAACAATGGTCTAAATACAAGCATTCTTGAAGAAGAAAGCCTTGTTTCATTTTCAATTTACCCAAGTTTATTTTTAAGAAATTTTAGTATCAAATCAATTTTGCCTGTTCTTGTAATAATAATGGGTTTTCATATAAGTGGTGTTACTGAGATAGGTTTTTTGATGGGAGTTAACTTTTTATTTCAATTTTTTCAGATGTTGTTGATGGGAAAAGTAATTACAAATAAAAATATTAAATCTTTTATGATTATTGGTTATGCTTTAAGCGCAATAAGTGTTTTTGGATACATTATATCAACTAATTTTTGGAGTTACTTGTTCTTCCAACTTTTAGTTTCTTTCAGTTATTCTATGCATTGGGCAGCTGTTCTGCAATACATTGCTCAAAATACAACGCCTGAGAATAAAGCGCGGTATATGAGCTATGCTAATGCTAGTGTGTTTTCAGGGAGTTTTGCAGGAACTCTTTTTTTCGCTTTATTATTATTTTTTAATCCAGATTATTATGTGGCTATGTATTTTTTAATAGTATTTCCGGTAATTTCAACATTTATCATTCTTTTTAAATTTAAATCCAATGAAAATATTATACGGAATTCCAAAAAGGATATAAATTCTGAGTTATAGCATTAGGTCTATCTGGAATTATTTGTAATTCTTCTCTTATCCAATTAGAGATCCATTTATATTTTTGTTTAAATCGAGAATCCATAAATATTATTGCCCCCTTATCGGACAACTTTCTGATTGGCCGCCCAGAAGCTTGGTTTGCTCTTTGAACAGAAGGATATAAATACGCGAAATTCCATCCTTGTTTATTAAATACTTTATCGTAATATCCTATTTTTGCTTCGACTCTAGGTGTAGGTAAATGGTAAGGAAATCCCACTATAATTACGGAATTCATATAATCTCCAGGGTAATCTTCTCCTTCAGAATTTCTCCCACCACATACTCCTAATAAGACCGCCCCTCCATTTGAAGCCATGGACTTGAAATCATCCACCAATAAAGCATTTTCCGAAGCAGATAAACCAGATTCTTCTGTAAATAGCTTTTTTTTATTTTTTTTAATAACAGCTTCTATTCCATTTTGAAGAAGACCTTTAAGAATTTGATATGAAGCACAAAATATTCCAGTATTTGCTGGAGTACAATACAAAATTTCACTTATTTTCTCGATCATTTTTTTAAACATATTAGGGGTTCTATTTACTCTTTTAGTGTTTACACCTTCGATGATAATTGCTTTTATATTTTTCCTATCAAATGGTGAATCTGCGATAATTCCTTTAAAGGATTTGCCACAAGAATTTAGAGCTATCAAATTGTTATAAACATACGGATTTACCGTGCCAGAGAGATTCAAGCATGTATAAACTTTTTTTAATATGGGAACAGTTATTTCTCTTGGATCTAACGCTAAAATTTCAAGAGAAATAGATTTTCTCTCTTTTACTTCTCGCACATTATAGCTGAAAAAGTAATTTTCTAGAATATAACTTTTTAACCATTTTAACCAAAAGTCTGCTATAGAACCTACATAATCTCTTGATACTTCTCCATTTGCTAATTTTTCCTCATGAATTGATAAACTAATATCGTGGAGCTCTTCAATAAACTTCTCAAAGCCGTTTAAATCTTTAAAACCTAATTTTTTATATAAGAGTTCTAAAAATATATCAGGTTTTACTGCTTTTTCTCTTTCTTTCAAACTACCCTTCTTATTATTTAGTTGGTTAATTAAAATTCTAACGAAGTTTTGCATCAAAACGGGTGATTGAAACATCTCAAGATCTTTTAAACATAAATTTAATGAATATGGGGTGATTTTCTTCGAATTCATTTCGGTCGCTACATCAATTAAATTATGACATTCATCAATTACTATAATACAATCTTGAAGCTCTTGACCAATGAATTCTAAAAATGATTCACGGATGAATGGATTAAAAATCCATTGATAATTACATATAATGACTTTCATAGCTTCAAGTAAAAACTTGCTTAAGAAGTAGGGGCAATATTTTTTTTCTTTACAAAATATTATGAGCTCCTCCGCATCAATTGGCTTATTAAATAATTCTGGAGCTATCAAGATTGGGTTTTCCAGTTCTCCTTTCTTTTTTAATAGATTAAAAAAATGAACGCAATTCCTATTTTTTCTTAGATCTCCGCAAACTGACATTGATTCCTTTGAGCTTAATTTTAAAGATACAAGTGTTTTATTCAAGCACATCTCATTTCGACCTCTAATAGAAATCCCATTTAATTTTATGCTAGGATTGTCACGAGTCAATTTTTCGGATATTTTTGTTAATTCTTTGATTATTCGACGGTTTTGAGAATGAGTTCGACACATGTATATAATTTTTAACCCTTTTTCATAAACTAGCGGAAGTAGACTACTTAACGCAATTACAGTTTTCCCAGTTCCATTAGGAGCTAATAATAAGGTGATCTTTTTAGATCGTGAACTTAACTCAATTTGGTTAATTATACTTTCTTGATTTTTCCTATATTGTTCATAAGGGAAAAAAAATTTAAAATCTATGCTTTTACACCAAGTAACGATTTGTTTTATGTTATAGAATTATTTTTTTTAAAGTTTATATTATCAAAGGGTATAAAAATTTATTTATTCTTGAATAAACATACCCAAAATTGGTAGGGAAGTATATATTTGCTATTGTTTTTCATAACTAAAATTAGTACTTATAATTATTTAAAGAAAAAACTGAAACGAAGATTTTAAAATTGGACCAAAATATCGCTTCACATAATGCTCCTTTGAAATTAATCATGTAGAATAGGCTTTCTCGCAGCTAGTACAGCATCAAGACGTTTAACAGGGGTATTATGTGGAGCATTTTTTAAGAGATCAGGATTATTTTCTGCTTCTTCATGAATTTTATGCATTATTTCAACAAAGTAATCTAAAGAATGCTTTGATTCTGTCTCTGTAGGTTCAATCATTAATGCTCCTGATACAATTAAAGGAAAATATATAGTTGGTGCATATATTCCATAATCGAGAATACGTTTTGCTATATCTTCAGTAGTAATATCATTAGGCATATTTCGATCTGATAGTACAAATTCATGTTGACAGATTCGTTTATAAGGCTGATCATAACTTTTTTGAAGTAAAACTCTCAAATAGTTTGCATTTAAAACAGATATCTGGCCAACTTTTTTTAAACCTTCAGCACCCAATGCTAAGATATACGAATAGGCTCGAATTATTATACCAAAATTACCCCAAAAAGCTTTAATTCTTCCAATTGATTTATTATTACTTTCACAACAAACAAATCCTTTTTCTGTTGAAATTATTTTTGGTTCTGGAAGAAATGGGATGAGTTCATTTGTCACCCCTACAGGACCTGAACCTGGTCCACCTCCACCATGTGGTGTAGAGAATGTTTTATGTAAATTTAAATGAACAATATCAAATCCCATATCACGAGGGCGACATGTCCCTAGCATTGGGTTTAAATTTGCACCATCATAATAACACAATCCTCCATATTCATGGATTATTCGTGTGATTTCTTTTATTTGTCTATCAAAAATACCAAGAGTATTAGGATTAGTTAGCATTATTCCAGCAACGTCGCCTTCTTGCATTGCAAATTCTAATTGATCTAATGGTATTTCTCCGTATTCATTTGATATTAATTCTATAATTGAGAAACCGGCCATTTTTACGGACGCAAAATTGGTCCCATGAGATGAGTCAGAAACAATAATTTTCTGCTTCTTAATTTTTTTATTCTTAAAATATTTTTTGATTATTAACAGACCAACTAATTCCCCATGAGCACCAGCAGCTGGTTGAAGTGTGAATCCATCCATACCAGTTATTTCTCCCAATAAATTGGAGATATTATATAAAACTTCCATTGATCCTTGATTTTCATCTTGTAATGGATGAATGTCTGTGAATCCTTGTAATCTACTAATTTTTTCATTTATTTTTGGATTGTATTTCATCGTGCATGATCCTAAGGGATATATCCCTGTATCGACTCCATAATTCTTGGAACTTAAAGCTATAAAGTGACGAACAATTTCTACTTCAGGAATGTTTGGGAGGGGCAAATCTTTTCGTTGCAAATGCTCTGGGAGGATATCATGAAGCTTTAACGTTTTTATATCCATTTTAGGAATAAAATTCCTCTGTTCACTCTCATTTCCTCTCTCAAAAATTAATGGTATCCCTGATTTCATTATTATTTTCCCTCCACTTTTTTATTTAATGCTAATTTAGCTGCTTCAATAAATTTTTCTATTGAATCTTTTGAGTTCATTTCAGTCACACATACTAAAGCAGTATTTTTCATCTCAGGATAATAAGTTGAAAGATTTAATGGGGGAAGTAAGTTTTTTTGTTTACAATTCTCGATTAGAGCTTCAATGTCAGGACACTTAACTAAAAACTCATTATATGTTGGCTTCGTGTTTAATATATCATAATCTGTGATTTTTCCAAGTTCTTTTTTAACGTAAAGAGATTTTTGAATATTTTGAGTCGCAATTTCTTTTAATCCTGTTCTTCCTAATGCTAAAAGATAAGTTAGAGCTGCTAAAGAACACAATGCTTGATTTGTACAAATATTCGAGCTCGCTTTTTCTCTGCGAACATGTTGTTCGCGTGCTTGTAATGTTAAAATAAATCCCTCTCGTTCTCCATTAATTTCTTTTGTTTTTCCAATCAGTCTACCTGGTATTTTTCTCAAGTATTTTTGCTTAGCAGTAAAAATTCCTAGCCCAGGTCCACCAAAAGAAGGACTTATACCAAAAGATTGCCCTTCAGCAACGAATATATCAATATCTGTTGATCCAGGAGGTTTTAAAACGCCTAAGCATGTTGGGTCAGTCATAACTTGAATAACTAGACAATTGGTGGAATTTTCCCTTACAATTTCAGTAATTCTTGATACATCTTCTATATCACCAAAAAAACTCGGACTTTGTAATAAAACCGCAGCTACATCCTCATTTAGTTTTTTGTATAAAAATTCCTCAGTAGTCGTTTCAATGTTGATGTTTTGACCCCAACAATATGTTCTAACAACTTCTTCATATTCTGGGTGAATTCCATTAAGTAATATTATTGAAGATTTATTAGTTAAAATAGTAGCCATAATAGCAGCTTCAGCAAGAGCAGTCGATCCATCGTACATACTAGCGTTGGTAACGTCCATCTTAGTAAGGCGAGAAATTATAGTTTGATATTCATAAATGGCTTGGAGATAACCTTGACTTGCTTCAGCTTGATAAGGTGTATAAGATGTGGAAAATTCTGATCGAGAGATTACAAAATCTACCAATGAGGGAATATAGTGATAATAACACCCAGCTCCTAAGAAAGAACTTGAATACATTTTATTCTTTTTAGAAATATTTAGTATGTAACGCAAAAGATCTGATTCCGACATACCAGAAGGTAAATTTAATTTTTCAATAATTAAATCATTAGGAATATCTTGAAAAAGTTCCTTTAAAGAGGAAACACCAATTACATTTAACATCTCAGCAATTGTCTTATCATCATGAGGAGTAAAATCCAGTTTAAACAGCTCAACTATTTATTAATTTAAAAATTAATTACAATAATAAAGAAAAAAAAATTAAAGTGAATCTTTTTGTACTATTTCAATATATTTATCAACAGATAATAATTCATCAATTTCATCATGGTGGGAGATTTCAATTTTTATCAACCATCCATCACCAAAAGGAGAAGAATTAATGAGTTCTGGATTGCTAACTATGCGTTCGTTTATTTCAATGATTTCTCCCGATAAAGGCATTATTAAATCACTAACTGCCTTTACAGATTCAATTTCTCCCACATTGCTTCCTTTTTCGAATGGCATTCCCACTTTAGGAAATTCAACAAACACAACATCGCCTAATTGATGTTGAGCAAAATCTGTAATACCAACAGTGCCTACTTTATCTTTAATTCTTACCCACTCATGAGTAAGTGTGTATTTTAAATCATCAGGAAATTCATAATCCATAAATTTCACTTTATTTTTACATTTTTTTTTCTGATTAAATATTACGATAAAATGGTATAGAAACTACCTCTCCTCTTAAGATTTTATTGCGAATTTCAATATTTAATTCAGTTCCTATTTCGCAATATTCTTTTTTTACGAGTCCTAATCCTATAGTCTTTTTAAGGGTAGGAGAATATCCTCCAGAAGTTACAAAACCGATTTGATTGCCATCCTTAAAGATTTTATAGTTTTCTCTTATGATCCCTCTATCAATTAAATTCAGACCGACTAAAACTCGCTGGCTTCCTTCAGTTTTTTGCCGAATCAAAATCTCTTTTCCAATATAATCAATTCCTTCTTTAGGTTTAACTAACCAACTAAGCCCTGCTTCAACTGGAGTAATTGAATCACTAATCTCATGACCATATAAAGAATACCCTGCTTCCAATCTCAATGAATCTCTTGCTCCTAATCCAACAGGACAAGCTCCGGTATTTATTAAATCATTCCAAACCTTTTTTGCATGAATATTTTCAACTGATAATTCGAATCCTCTTTCACCAGTATATCCCGTTCTAGCGAGAAAAACAGGAGATTCACTAAAATTACAATTTGCTGAATAAAATCTATTTAACTTTGAAAGATCAATATCTACTATAGGTTGAAGATAATCATCTGATTTTGGTCCTTGAAATGCAATACGTGATCTCCTTGTTGTAAGATTAGTAATTTTAACGTCACGCTCACCTGTATGATCATTTAACCATTTGAAATCTTTTTTAATATTAATCGCATTAACAATCATTCTAAATCGTTCAGGATTTACCATATAATAGATAAGATCATCTACAACGGTTCCATTTTCATAACACATGCAAGAATATTGTCCTTTAAACGGTTCTAATAATTTCAAATCATTGATCATAATAAATTGAAGGAAATCAATAATATCTCTGCCTTCAAGAAAAAATTCACCCATATGTGAAATATCGAATACACCAGCACTCGACCGAACAGCTTCATGCTCTTTTATTATACTCTCGTATTGAACGGGCATTTGCCATCCAGCAAAATTAACCATTCGGGCTCCAAGGTTTACATGAGTCTCGTAGAGAATAGTTTTTTTTAAGTCTATTTGTTCATCATTCACATTTTCTACACTATTTTAACAGTGTTTATGCATTTGAATAATATGCTTAATTTAAATTTTTAGGGTTAAAGATAAGAGCTATTTTCTTTTTCTTAAAATGAAGGGACAATCGTAAAAATTAATTTATTGTATTCATTCTTATAAGAAGAATAATGAATGAAAAAAAAAAATACTATTTATCTATAAGTGATATAATAAATGAGAGTATAATTCGAGATCTGATTTTATTCACTTTCATATTTCTATTAGTAATTGCTCAGGGGTGGGAAAATATTTTATTACTATTATTTCCACTTATCACTTTTACTTTCTCGCTATTTTTTAGAATAATTAGTTCAAATAAAAAAAGAACCGAATTTAAAAACAGTTCTATCATCTATAATCCTTTTGGACTAGAAAAAAAAAATGCAAATCGCTTATTTTTTTCTTCTCTTTTCCAACTAATCTTAATCTTTTGGTTAGGGGCAGAATCGTTATATAATCCCCACTTAGTTGAGGGGTATTTTTTCTATTTTATAGGATTTTTTGTTTTTTCCTATACTTTTGGATTCTTCTGGATTTTTCTTGATTTATGGAAATATACTAAGATAGAAATTATTACGACTGTAATAGACGATAAATTACCTCAACAAAATGAATTTGAATTTTCAAGAGATTTAAATAACGTAATAGCATTTTTAAAAATAAAATATTTTAGATTAATTTCTATCATAAATTTTTTAGTTTTCATAATTTTAAACATGATAAATGTGGTCTCTTTACTACTAATAAATTTTGATTCTTCACTAGGACTAGAATTAAGCCTCCCAGGTTCAGGCAACACAGGTTTAGGTTCATTGATTGTTCCATACTTTTTTTATGGCTTTCTTGTTATATCGCCTTTGTTAATCGCCATGATATTTGTATTGAATTACAATGAAATTAATCATTTTAATCAAGAAAAATTAAATGAGATAATCGAGCCATTACCAAGAAACCTCCAAATTAAAATAATTGAAAATCTAAAAGTATTAAAGAATAAAATGAAAGAACAACTAAGTATTGAATAAAAGTTTATTAAAATCAACACTTATATTATTATTAAGATTTCTTAAAAAAAGGAAGATTAAGATAATGTCTCAGCGAAAATTGCTCTTTAAAGTTGTTATAGTGGGAGATGGAGGTATAGGTAAAAGTACTATGCTACAAAGATTAACGACAGGACAGTTCATACCACAAAAAATAACAATTGGAACAGATCTTGCAACCTATGATGTCGTTATCGACGATATTGTGAATGTTAGGCTTCAGATTTGGGATTTTGCAGGAGAGAGACGCTTTCGACTCTTTCTACCTAATTATACTAGAGGTGCAACTGGTTGTTTGTTATGTTACGACATTACTCGCCACACAAGTTTCGACAGTTTAGTAGAGTGGTTTAATATCGTTAACAATAATGCAGTCAACCCCGTGTATATTTTAGTTGGAGAAAAACTTGATTTGGCCGACATCAGAAGGAGCGTGGATCCAGATCGAGCTGAAAAATTTAAAGAAAAATACAATTTAGACTTTTTCTTTGAAACGTCATCGAAGAGTGGTGCAAATAACAAAAAAATTTTTGAGACTTTGACACGTACGATACTAAAAAGACACAATATTATGAAATAAAATTTAACTTCTTCTTTGAAAGATTAGGAAATAGAAAGCCGAGTACCACGAATACATGGTTTTCCAGCACCTATTTTAGCATCGATAACAATCCGATCTGGAACCTTCATATGTTTGTAATAAAAACCGATAATAAAAATCTTTTTTATTAATGTTCCTCTGAGTTTGCATCAATCGAAAAATCTTACTTGAAGATAACGAATATTAATGTTTGGCATAAATCTTGGAATTTTATAGAAATTAATTAATCAGAAGATTATTTAGGGGATAGATGATATAATCCTTAACAATTTTCACCGAAGTTCTAATTTACTGCTAATTTCTTAGGAGGGGGCACCACGGGGGAGGGAATTATTAATTATTAAAGAGAATAGGATTAATTTTTAGATAATTATATTTTTAATAATCTACTACCATGAATTATCATCATAATAAGGATTTTTTCCTTTTCTTCAATAAATTTGTAAATTATTCTATATTTTTGGAGAATTAACTCTCGATATTCGAGATTTTTTGATTCTGGAATTTTTCTTCCCATTTTAGGAAAAGATTTTAAACTTTCAATAGATTTGTGAACATTTTTAAAAAAAGTTCTAGCATATTGAAAAGAACTTTTTGATATGTATGCTATTATATCATTTAAATCATTTTAGGCTTCTTCTGTCCATTCTATTTGAACCATTTCTTTTTAACTCTTTCTATAACTTGCTCATGAGGTATAGTTTTTCCCTCCCGAATCTGCTTTTCAGCTTTCAAGAGTTTTTGTTTTACAAAAAGATGATATTGTATGTCTTCAAGAGTTATATCTTCAGGTAGATTCTGTATGAGCTTAATTACTTGTTCTTTAATATTTATACTATTGCTTATATTCATAATCCATCATTAACTTAATAGGATTTTAAATTTTTAAAATTATTGAGAAATTTTTTTTGTTTTTTTGAAAAAAAACAAATTACAAGGAGATAAAAAGATTTATTTCTCTACTTCTTATTTAAATATATTTAAGCATAATTGATTTAAATCTTATAATTTAAACAATGAAAGAGTTCAAGAATAAAAGTACACAGATTTTATGTCTTAAAATATTTAAGAAAAAATATTTATCCTAAAGTAATTCTCCTTGTTTAATGTATTCTCTTATATATGAGATTAATATCCGGATTTCCTCATCATGAATTTTTATATTATCTCCATATATCCCATAAATTCGTGTTTTATCTTGAATATGACTTTGTAATCTATAAATTATATCTTCAGCAGATTCCTTATCGATTAATATCTCCTCTTCATCATTAAAAATATTTGAAATTTTTTTTACAGTATGGTACATACTGTATCTTTATAAGTACTTTCCAATTGTTTTCTACCTCTTAATTTATCATGAAACTCATACATATTAACAATAAGCTGTTTTCTTGATAAATTTAAATTTCTTATTTTCTCCATTCTTAGGTAGTCCTGTAAATTAATCTCATATAATTCGAGAAATAGGTTCTCAAGTTTCTCTAATGGAGTGTTTTTCATGTATTCAATTCTACCTTTGAAGTCTCTTGCATTTTTTCGATATTTTTTATCTTTTTCTAAAACCATGATAAGGACGAATATTTTCAATTGTTTAATAAAAATCTTATATCTAAATGATAAATAAAGATAAGCTTTATTATATTTATTTACGATATTATTAAAAAAGATATAAATTAACTTTAGTTTATTACCAAGTATCGATTGATAATTTCATAATTTTATCAAAATGTTTTGTATTTCTGGTAATAATCGGGAGATCTTTTTCGATCGCTATAGTCGCAATAAAGATATCCAATTCATTTATCATCTCTCCTTTTTTCTGTAAATCTGATCTTACTTCTCCGTAAATTTTGCTGTGATTTAATTCAAATGGAATTATATTTATAGTTTTAACTAATTTTTCTACTGCTTCTAGGTTTTCTTGAGTTTTTTCAGATAGGTATGCTCCAAAATATAATTCAGCTGTATTTATTGAAGTTGTAAAAAGGATAACGTGTTTATCAATGAGCTTTGATATCTTACTAACTGCATCTTTACTATTTCGTAAGAAACCAATTAAAATATCCGTGTCCAATAACACCATATTTCATATTACCTGGGTATTCTTGCTTTTTCTCTATTTTTATAAATCAAATCTAAAATATTCTCTACTTCTTCGGTTGAGCCCTTCCAACTCCCTTTTAACTTCAAGATATCTTTTTGTTCAGGTTCTGACAACAATCTTAATATTAAGTCATTAAACGACTCTCCCTTAAGTTTTTTGGATTTTAATACATTATATGCTTCATTTGAGAGTGAAATTGTTTTATATCCCATATCATATCACTAAATCCAAGATTCTATTATGACTTATATATTTTTACTAATATATAAATTAATATTATATTATATAATATAATAGTACAAATCACATAGAGCTTAATTTTTTTCTTGAGAACTTGCTTTCTGCTTTAAATAGTCATTAACATCTTCATTCCCACACTTAAAAGTCTCAATATTAAATTCATCATTAAAAGAAGTTTTTTACTTAAAGAAATCCGAAGAACTAATATCAAAATCAACTTTATCCTTCTTTAATGTCTGAGCAAAATCAACAACATTATTTAGGAATATTTTTTTCTTGATTTCCCCTATGATCTCATCTATATCCTCTTTTAACCAGTTCTTACGTTCTTGTGTATAATCTCCAATACCAATTTCATGTTGTTGAAGAAATTTAGCCATTCCTACAGGTCCTAATGCTTTAGTTAAAACATCCATTCCTTTTTTTCTTAATTCATTTGTGGGGTCATAATCGTCATTCATACTACCTCCAATAGCCACATAAGTGGATTTTTAATTACAATTTTAAATTCTTGAATATTTTTTTGGTATATCTTGATGATTTCTTGATCAATGGTAAGAAAAATGTCAGCTTTTCCGAATTCCGCACAGGAAATATGCAAAGCATCAAATGATTTGAGTCCGAAAAAGGATGTTTAATATCTTTCAACCGAGTTGTGGTTAAATAAGAATAGAATTCTCCATATTCTTCTTTGATGATCTCATCGATATTGATAAAATTTTGCTTTTTTTCATTAACATTCATATTAGAGCGAAATGAATCCTTACACTCCCATCTGAATCATCCAAAATGATGCTCTATAGAATGCAAATCTTAAAAAATATTTTAGAATTTTAACTCTAAATTCTATTCATTCTCTTTATTAGAAATGGGTTCTAAAAGATTAAGGATATCTCTAGTTGTTGAATCTTTTAATAAACTGGAAATTAATATATTAGTATCAATGATGAGCTTCATTTTTCTAAATTTCTAAGATATTCCTTATGTTTTTCCCAACTTCGTTTAGTAATTTCATTGCTAATTTCTTCAACATCATCTAAAGTCA
>SDBS01005481.1_pt1 | contig 12362 bp, 14 predicted proteins | sample 2277091 | NCBI WGS metagenome assembly SDBS01 (sample SAMN10404972, study PRJNA504765) | marine sediment metagenome | isolation source: marine sediment core GS10_PC15, 163 cmbsf | place: Arctic Ocean: Southern Knipovich Ridge | collected 2010 | reverse complement strand
GCTATTATTGTATTGCTAACAATCTTTGAAACGAAGGGTTTCATCTTAATAGATTCACCGTCGATCATTATTATTGTTCTCAAAAAATCACCTTAATAAATTAGATAGCGAGAACAGTCTTAAATTTTTAATTTAAGGAACACAATTAACATTTTTATCAATTTCAAATTTGAAAATCGTTTAGTTAATTTGATTTATCTTTTGAAAAAATCTTATAAATATCTTATAAGATAAAAATCGAAAGAAAACTAACTTCTAACTTCCTAAGATCATATATAGAAGAAAAAAACGGTTTATAAAACATTAATAGTTTAGAAAATATAAAGTTAGAAATCAAATTTAACAAGGCATCTATAATACTGGATAGGATTTGACCCTGGAAATTTGGACTGTTGAAACAATTGAAAAAGTTAGAAAATGCATTCAATAAAGACTCAAAAAGTTATAGAATTATTTATGTGCTTTTTGAAAAATAATTTTGGATAATTAAACTTGAAACTTTAAATCAAAAAAATTAATTGCATTTTCTGTTGTCTGTCTATCCACGTTTTCTATATTAATTTTCTTTATTTGCGCAATTTTCTCTGCTACAAGTCTAACTGCAATAGGCTCATTTCTCACTTTATATTTCGGTTTTATTTTTCCATCTTTGTCAATACCAAGCCAGGGTGAATCTGTTTCTAGCATCAATTGTTCTAGCGGACAATCACGTACTATCTTTTTTATATTTTTGCTTCTAAGTAACAAAGTGTTTACAGAAATAAACCATCCATTATCGATGACTCTTTTTAACAGTGAACGTTTTGTAAACATGTGCATTTGTACAGATTTCGTTTTATATTTCTCTAAAATATCAACAACAGTTTCAATAGCATCACGACTATGAATAACCAAAGGTAATAAAAGTTGATTTGCTAAAGCGATAAATTTGATAAATAATTGCTTCTGTTTCTCCTGCCACTCAGTTTCTTTTATCCAATTATAATCCAGACCCGTCTCGCCAATAGCAACAATATTATCTTTATTAGACTGTATCATCTCAAAATATTTTATTAAATCTTTCTCATTATATTCTTTAACATATTGCGGATGCACACTTGTAGCTGCAAAAACAAAGCCTCTGTGTTGCCTGACAAGTTGCATGGTTGTGTTAAAATGTTTAAGATTAGAACAAGAAATAATTATTGCCTGCAATTGATGTTTACATCGTTCGATTACAATATCCCTGTCTTTATTATAATCCGCTTGCTCAAGATGACAATGCGTATCAATCATGTTACTCTCACTAAGAAAAATGTATTGTTGAATCTTTTTACCGATAAGGAAGCTCTCTAATTTTATTTCACTAGAAGCCTAAAGGATCGAATTAGAACACTTTGTGTCATCAATCCAATCAGTTTTCCTACAGCATCAATTATGGGGATACGTTGGATTCCAGTTTTACTCATCATGTCAATTATTTCCATTAATTTCGTTGATTCTGTACCTGTAATTAAATTATTTTTAGTCATCAAATCCTTAACTTGAAGGTTACCAATATTCATTCCTGATAAGTTTATGTCTCTCAAAGTTAGCATTCCCCTTAACGTGTTATCCTCTTTAACAACAGGCAATGCGCCGACTCCATATCTTAACATCTTTAATCGTGCTAATGCTATTTTCTCTTCTGGGCCAATTGTGTATACCTTCTTTATCATGACATCCCTAATTTTAACTTCATTCATTCAAACATCAAATTCAATAGGGTTCGCAGAAGATTAAAACTTTACTTTCACGTGATTTCAAACATAGTAAAATTTTATATATCGATATCCCTTTCTAAACATATCGACATCAGGGTTAACAGCATGGAATTTACTAAGGAATCTCCCATCTTAAACACGATTTGCGATCCATATGGCAGACGTTTAAATAATATCCGACTTAGCATTACACAGAGATGTGCTTTAAACTGTTTCTTTTGTCACCGTGAAGGTGAGTTCTCACCCAGCCAAGAAATGAGTGTTGAAGAGATAGTGCGAATTGCACGAATAGCTTGTGAGCAAGGTATGCGAAAAGTTAAGATTACAGGTGGAGAACCATTACTCCGTTCGGATGTCGTTCAAATAGTTGCTAAAATTGTACCATACGCTAGTGAAGTTTCTATGACAACTAATGGTATACATTTAGCTGAATACGCAGAAGCTCTTCACAATGCAGGACTGAAACGGGTGAACATTAGTCTACACTCGACTACTCCCCAAATTTATCAAAAAATCTCTGGATGTAATTCACTCTCTAATGTAAAAGATGGGATTGAAGCAGCAATTAAGCATCACCTTGAACCAGTTAAGATTAATATGGTCGTTCTGAAAGGGCTAAATGTTGATGAGATTCATAAAATGATCGAGTTTTCAAGAGAATGTGGTTTTATCCTTCAATTAATCGAGTTTCAACCCATTCAAGAAGTATCCAAACAGTATTGGAATCAATATTATTATGATCTTTCTGAAGTGGAGAAATGGCTTGAAGAGAATGCTGTAAAAATTCATAAACGTTCGATGCATAGTAGAAAACAATATCACCTTGAACAAAATGGGAAACTGGCTATAGTTGAAGTTGTAAAACCAATACACAACTCAGTTTTCTGCCAGAATTGTACACGAATCAGGGTTACATCAGACGGTAAATTAAAACCATGTCTTTTAAAGAACGATAACTTGGTGGATCTCCTACCTATTATTCGAGCAGGTGAAGATGATGAAACGTTGAGAGAAGCATTCAAACTCGCAATTTCATTGAGAGCACCTTACTGGAAGGAGTAAAGATCTCACTGTTAACTTTCTCAAGCAATCAAATTCTTAATTAAAATGTGAAAGATATGACCCCAAAAAATGGAACCATATACAAATTCGTTAATATGGTAGATATTTCATCAAAATCTATGATTTTCAGAATGGCAGAGGCTGAGGGTACAATTTGTCTCTCTTCTGAGACTATGGATGCATTAAAAAAAGGAATGGTTAAAAAGGGGAATGTGTTAGCGACTGCTGAGATCGCAGGTATTCTTGCAGCTAAGAAAACACATGAACTACTCCCTCTATGTCACCAAATCCCAATCACAAGTGTAAACTTATTTTTCCATCTCATCGATGACGGAGTTAAAGTACGTTGTATAGTTAATGCAACCTACAGGACGGGTGTTGAAATGGAGGCGCTTATGGGTGTATCCACCGCCCTCCTTACTATTTGGGATATGGTAAAGTATATAGAAAAAGATGGAAAAGGGCAGTATCAAAACACAAGGATTGAGGGTATAAAAATCATAAAAAAGGTGAAAAAGGAGTGACTTCCCATAACCATGACAGGAAAAGACGTATTCAAGCCGGATTTTCCCTCCTAATTACGAGTGATTCACGTGATGAAAAGAGAGATGACTCAGGAAGAATGGCACGTGACCTTTTGACTAAGCAAAACCATAAGGTTATCAAATATAAGATTGTTAAAAATGATCCTCAATCAATCATAGATACTGTTAAAAAATTCCTAAAAAATGATGAGATTGATGTTATTATAACTAGTGGCGGAACGGGCATAAGCTCTCGCGATGTGACCGTTGACACCCTCTCTCCCTTATTCGAAAAGACTTTAAACGGTTTCGGTGAACTCTTCCGAAATCTCAGTTATAGAGACGTGGGTGAAGCTGCCATGATCAGTCGTGCTACAGCAGGAATCATTGGGACAAAGATCATTTTCTGTATTCCAGGATCCACAAAAGCGATGGAACTTGCTCTAACACAACTTATTTTACCTGGAATCGGGCACATTCTATGGGAGGTAAACAGATGAGTAAGATGACCCCTTTCAAATTACTTACATCCTATGAGAAAGCATTAACCATTATTCAGAAAACTCTTAAGCCAATAGACCGCATAGAGTCAATCCCAATAGAGACTGCGCATGATCGATTACTCGCTAAAGACTTACTTGCTGACACTTCAGTTCCTCCATTCCGTAGAGCAGCAATGGATGGCTATGCAGTAAAAGCTAAGGAGACATTTTATGCTTCAACAACCGAACCTAAACGACTTAAACTTGTAGATATAATACATGCAGGAGACTCCACCGACCGCAGTCTCAAATCTAAGGAATGTATTCAAGTAGCAACGGGTAGCCCTCTTCCTAAAAATGCAGACGCTGTTGTGATGGTTGAATATACTTCTTTTCAAGGGGGTGTAGTGAACATTTTTCGTCCAGTTTATCCTGGCACAAACATTTCTCCAAAAGGAGAGGATATAGAGAAAGGAACTATGGTTCTGAAGAAGAATGATCTTCTAATCCCCGCTAAAATTGGTGTTTTAGCTGCACTAGGTTACACACATATTGAGGTTTACGCTAAACCCCGCGTGATTGTTATTTCTACTGGTAGCGAGGTTCGTAAGATTGGCTCTAAGCTTGAATTTGGACAGATCTATGATGTAAACTCATACACAATCTCTGCCATTCTTAAAGAGAACGGAGCAATCCCTGTACCTCACAGCCCCGTTAAGGATAACCATGAAGAAATCAAATCGGTAATAGCGAACTCTTTAGATTACGAGCTGATTGTGATTTCTGGAGGCAGTTCTGTGGGTGAACGGGACTTACTATCTCACGTTGTGGAGGAGATGGGAAAAATTATTTTCCACGGTGTTCAGGTGAAGCCAGGTAAACCAACTCTCTTCGGTATAATTGATGAGACGCCGATCTTTGGTATGCCTGGTTATCCTACTTCCTGTTTAAGTAATTCATATCATTTCTTAAAACCCGCAGTTCGTTTAATTGCACGGCTCCCTCCCCATGAGATGAGGCGTATAAAAGCTAAACTGTCTCAGAGAGTCGTTTCAACCTCAGGAAGGTTACAATTCTTACCTGTTAATGTAAGTGATGGTATAGCGCAGCCCGTCTTTAAGACATCCGGAGCAATTACAAGTATGTCTAATGCAAACGGTTATTTAGTTTTACCAATAAACTTAGATGTTATCGAAGAGGGGCAAGAAGTCACAGTATATCTCTTAAGATAAAGTGAAGAAAGAGGTGTATATAACTTAACAATTATTAGAGAAGACGCCTTTTAAGGTGATTTTTGTTCATCTAGTTTAACCCATGGAAAATCTCAATATCCGCTCAAATATTTATTACATAATTTACATATTTATCGTCTATTATTTTTAAAAACATTAAAAACTGTTTGGTTACTACTTTCCAAGATTAAAGATAAATAACCATAAATGACTTTTATATATCCAACTATTAAAAAGTGGGTCGGTAGTTCAGTGGTACGAACGCCTGTTTCACGTGCAGGATGTCATGGGTTCAAACCCCATCCGGCCCATCACGAATCAATCTTTAGCGTTATTATTTTTATTAATCGTTTAAGAGACTCATTTATATCTATCAAATCTGCTATATTCTTTCGAAAATCGTTCTTTATTTCTTTTTGAGTAGACCCAAATCATCCAATTGACGGTTGACATTGGTAAGAGGTCTAGGCCGGGGACAAACTCAAGGATGGATATTAATCCGATCCATCCAAATAAAACAAAAGCGATTGCTAATCCTACTAGGTCAAATAGGTCACCAATTAAAGGCAGTCTCAAGATTGGGACGATGTAATCTAAACTGTCTAAAAAAAGGCATATGATAAGATTGATCACTTCTCTATAAGAAAACCAACGTAAAGCACCTGCCATTCTACTTTCACTTTCATTGTAATTTTTAAATATTGATATTTGAAACAGGCTTTAATTAACTCTTTCTCTAAGTTCTTATCTATTCAGTTACTTAATTACGTGGTATCATTTCAAAGTCTTAGAAACATTTAAACAATTTATACGTCCCCAAAATATTGACGAATTTTTGGGAAATATTTCATCTTAAATTACGTTTTAATGCAGTTTCTTAATTTGTTTTACAATTCAGCACCTTTAAATAATTATTGATAAAATATAAAAATATTATATTCAAACATTAAGCGTAAATCTACAACTGTATACTATTAGATAATTGGCGTTTGGTAATATGGAGTTCGATGTTATACTTTCATTAATTCTCTTTTTTGTTTCTCTAGGTACGCTCTTTCTCTACGATAAATCCGAGGTGAAAATAAAATCCCTTTTTGGAGAAAATAAATTTCGCACTCGAGATGCAGTTCTCATAGTTTTACTGATGGGTATTATGGTGACGGTTATTGCATTTACCCCTCAATTAGCAATCATGGTTCTTATATTGTTTGTTTATACCTTGTTCCTATTTTTATTTACATATGTACTTTCACCAAAATGGTACTTAGCAATTTTACCGCCCATTCTGTTTCTCCTCTTTTACTTTTTCTATTGGAATATCTATTTGATAGATATCTTTGCAATACTCTTTGTTGTTTCAATATCACTTTTTTTAGGAAGACTGTTCACGTGGAAGTCAACTGTTGCTTTTGTCACATTACTTATCATTATGGATATTATTCAGGTGTTCATAACACAGAACATGGTAGCCTCCGCTCAAAAAATGATTGCCTTACAATTACCTACAATGATCATTGTTCCAACTTTCCCAGTAAAAGGTTATATAATTCTTGGATTAGGTGACATTCTCTTGACGAGCCTTCTCTCTATTCAAACATTTCGAAAATATGGAAAGAGATTTGGCATTATATCTTGCGGGTCGATATCGTTTGTCTTCTTTCTTGCCCAGACTGTCCTCTTAAATTATGCGTTAGGATTCTTTCCAGCCACAGTAATGGTTGCAGGTGGTTGGATAATTGTATTGGTAATAAGATTTCTCTCCGAGAAATTGTGAAATATGTCATTCTCGAATTTTAGTTAAAATAATTAGGGGATTATACTTTATTTCATTCTCATATTACGAGATGAAAAGTTCAAAAATCTCGTTTATTTCGGAATTCTGCGAATATATTCACATTAATCTATCTGATTTTATACTTATGTATAGGATGTTGTTACCGCGTATGAAAACATTTCCATAGTTAGCTATGGTTTTTGTTCCATAAATTTCAGTAGCGCCTTCAAGTAGAATGTTAAGATAGTTATCACATCTTATCATACGGCCTTTATATTCAGTATTATCCTTCAGTTTGATGATAACGTTTTGATTGATACTTCTTAACAATGTATTTAACGGTCTTTTTCTAGGTTCCAATCCTTTTCATTCTCCGTTGGTATTTGCCTAAGTATAACTTCTATATAAAAATTTTATTAATCAATATTTATGTATACGGTACAATTTTTAACCCATTTTACAAATTGCTAAATAATCTTTTGAATCTTCATAATCGATAAAATTTGAAATTCCTAACTTTAGTTTTGTGAGTAATTTCCCAACCTCTTCACTATTGAATGCTTTTTTATTAAAAGTGAGAATTATTTTTGACTCAGACTTAGCAATACGAAGAAATTCTTTAATTATTTGGTGCATTTCTGGCATATTTTGGAGTAATGTGAAGGAGAAAATTTTATCAATGATCTTTTTCTGTAAAGGCATGTAATCAGCATCACCGCAGATTAAATACACATTTCTAAACGGTTTACATTTCTCATTCGCGACTTCAATCATTCTTCGCGAAATATCGATTCCAATTGTAACCTTTGCCATTCCAGCTATTTCTTTAATGAACAGTCCTGTTCCACAACCAACATCTAAAACATATTCGTTCTTAACTATCTTTAACTCGTTTAACACCCCAGCATACTTCACGGCTTGTTCTTTAGAATATTGTTTAGTGTAAAGATGCGCAGTTATATTGTAGTGTTCCATAGCCTTTTTCTTAATCTTCCAAGAATTATTTAATTTCACAAAAGTTTTAAAGTTGTCAGTTATATTTAGAATTTTAGGTAATAGACAACTATTACTCATAAAATCTAAAATATGTAAATTTGAAATTAATCGTCATAGTTCTAGATAAACTCTGACAAATAGTGAGGTTAACAGTTATGGTTAAACAACTCTCAAGAAAAGAGATATTTTTAGTAAATCGGGTTCTTAAACTATTTATTGAGAGAAAGCTAAAAGATGCAGAGAAAACGTTAGAAAAACTTGAATTAACCATGGCCGAAAAAGAGTGGAGCAAGGGATACTTTAACGCTTTACAGGGTATAACTTTAGCTCTTAAATCGAAAGATTCTCGATATCTATACCTAACTCAGATACCTATGGATGACTCTAAAAAAATAGATGATATACGAAAGAAATTTTTAAAGCAAACACAAAACTCCTTACATAAGGATTTTGATAAAGGCTTCTTTTCTGCATGGTCAGACTATCTGAAACTTTTAAAAAATAAAATAGCTAAACAGAGAAATTCAGAAGATACTTCTCTCTTAAAATATTAATTATCTTTCCTATTCATCTTTTAAAAGAAACAAGTGTGCCCCCCTTCCTATCGACTTAACGATGATTTTCTATCTGAGATATTTATTAAAAATGATATTCCTGAAAAATATGTTTCTGATAAAGTGACTAATTATGCTATCTTGGAGTCAATCATAAAATTTTTTGTGATTCTAATACACCCTTATATATTTAAGGTTAATTTCATTTTTTATATATGCTTCTACTTTATTTTTAGTGATCCATTTAATTAAGGGAAGGGGAACACTTTGTCTTCTTTAAAGATTAAAACCGTTATGACAAGTATTGACCTTGCCGCTATAATCAAAGAGTTAAAAAAGACAATACAAGACTCTAGAATTGAAAATATTTATCAGACAACACCATTTCTCTTTTTATTCAAACTTCATCCTAAAAAGACACTCGTAATAGAAGCTGGTAAAAGAATACATTTAACTCAATATGTGACCAAATTTCCCATCTCTCCTCCATTCTTTTGTATGCTCTTAAGAAAAATTCTAAGAAGGGGCATAATCCGGGACATTCAAATTGAAGAGTTTGAGCGAATAGTATCTTTTATAATTATGTCAAAAGGGATTTCATACAAACTCATAATTGAAATCTTTGGAAGAGGAAATATCATTCTTGTAGATGAGAAGAATAAGATTATACACGCTCTATCTTATCGTAGGATGAGAGATCGGAACATTCTTCGAGGAGAAAATTTTAAACATCCTCCTCCGAGAGGTTTTAATCCTTTAAAGGTCACCCAGTTACGGCTAATGGGTTTAAGGGATACAAAAAGTACTGTAATTAAATCTCTTACAAATTTACTCAGTATTGACGGTTTATTCGCTGAAGATCTTCTACTTAAGATTGGAATAAATAAAAAAAAGCAATCGAAAACGTTAACAAGTGATGAGATCAATCGTATTTACATTGAAGTTTCTAACCTTGCCTTAAGTCTCAATAATACTATCCAATCAAACATTGTAATAGATAAGAACGGTGCTTTTATTAACGTTCTACCTTTCCCCCTTTCGATCTACGACTCTCATAAGATGCAAATATTTTCTTCTTTTAATGAGGCAGCAGACGAATACTTCACTAGATTATTTATTGGAAAGATAGGTGAAGATACATCTAACAAAGCCACTCAAAGAATGGGGGAAAAGATAAGAATTCTGAATCAGCAACGAGCATATCTTATTGAACTTAAAAAAAACATAGAAAAAAATCAGCAAATTGGAGATCTAGTTTATTCACACACAACAGTACTTCAAAAGATCCTTCAAGACATAATCAACGAACGAGAACGTGGGAAAACAGAGGAGGAGATCGTATCAAGTTTTATAGAAAAAAGGATCAAAGAGAACCCCACTACTTATTTTTTTGATTCAATAAATTCGCAACGAAGTGTAGTAAATATAAAAATGGAACAGGTCCATTTCGAGTTAAATCTTAAAAAATCTGTATACGAAAGCGCCTCCTCCTTCTATAGCAAAGTTAAAGATGCAAGAGAGAAGATAAAAGGTCTCAAAAGAGCAATTGTAATAACAGAGAAGCAGGCTAAAGTGCATAAAGAGGCGAAGATACAGGTTGAATCACAACTTCTAAAACCTGTGAAGGCTAGGAAACGTTTTTGGTTTGAAAAATTTCACTGGGTTCACTCATCTGAAGGTCTTCTCATTGTTGGAGGTAGAGACGCTATTTCAAATGAGATTCTTGTTAAGAAACACACAACTACTAATGATCTAATCCTACACGCAGAGATCATTGGAGCGCCCTTTGTTATTATAAAGACTGATGGAAAACAACCATCTGAAAAGTCAATTTTTGAAGCTGCACAGTTAGCTGCTGCTTATAGTAGAGGTTGGCGAGAGGGTTTAACTGCCTTAGATGTTTACTGGGTAAAGCCTGATCAAGTTAGTAAAGACGCACCGTCAGGTCAATATCTTTCAAAAGGAATGTTTATGATACGTGGCCAAAAAAATTATATCCGCGATGTAGAATTACAAGTTTCAATAGGCGTAGTAGAGAAAAACGATCAATTGATGATAATCGGAGGACCCGTTTCAGCTATAGCCTCTCAAACACAATGTGTACTATCTATAGTTCCAGGGAGAAAAACAAGTGGAAAATTAGCTAAGGAAATTCGATATAAACTATCAGAGAAAGCTCCAATAAATCTTCGAAAAAAAATATTACAGACCTTGATTGAGGAGATACAGAGATTCATTCCTCCAGGAAAAAGCGAACGCCTATAAGAGAGGAATAAGCTTACCTTTGCTGATAAACCCATTAGGAGAATAGGTTATTGCCTGGTTTAAATGAGGTTACCGCAGCAATCCCCGTAAAGGACGTGATGTCAACTCCCGTTATAAAAGTCTATGGAAATGAAACGATTGAGTCTGTAGCTAACTTAATGGATAGACACAATTTAGGCAGCATCGTGATTGTTAATGATAAAGATTATCCCTTAGGCCTCATAACTGAACGCGACATCACTATTAGAGTAGCAGCTAAAAATCTTAAAGCTAAAGAGGTTTTAGCGAAGACTGTTATGAGTTCCCCGCCTGTTACGATTAGAGCAGACGCTGATATAAAGACAGCAGCAGCTAAATTGCAGAAAAAATCTGTTGGGAGACTTATTGTTATGGATAAAGGAGAGATGATTGGTATGATTTCCGATAAGGATATCGTTTCTATAACTCCCGCACTCATAGAAATAATAACTGAGACGGCTCGAATTACTCGCGGACGTTCACCCCTCATAAAAACTTCAACTACTGGTTCTTGTGAAAACTGTCTTCAGTGGTCAACTTCACTTAAAAGGGTAGACGGTAAGTTTCTTTGCAGGGAATGTTCCCTCAATCTAGAGCACATTTAGAGAAATACTGGATAAATGAGCAACGTAACTGGAACTAGCTTAGAATATTTATGGCTCTAACAGTCTAAAATATACAGACTTATTATGTGCTATGACGTACTACTTTTAGGAATCATTGTTAAATAGGAAAGATTTCTATGAGTCTATTACAGAAGATTTTAGCTCATCAAACACGTTTACTGTTTAATTTATCTAATAAAGTTTCTTCGATTTGGGAAGAGGCTTAATAATACCATTATTGGCTGTGTAGCCTGCATGAAATTCATTGTCGATTGTATGTTGGGAAGTTTCTCACGATGGTTAAGAATGCTTGGTTGCGCAGTAAAATATTTTAAAAAAATATCTGATAATGAACTACTAGATCTGGCCAGAGCTGAAGATCATATTCTATTGACAAGAGACTTGCCTCTTTTTCGTAGAGCTAAATCTACTGGGGTGAGCGTCTTTTTTATTGAAGGCATAACAATACTGGAGATGTTAGTTAACTTTTCTCAAAAATTCAAGATACCTCTTGTGATTAACATCTCGATGTCTCGTTGCCCAATTTGTGGTTCTCATATTAAACGGATTAAAAAAATAGATATAGTTGATAAAGTCCCTTCTGGTACGCTTAAACATTATGATGAATTCTGGCTCTGTACTGGTTGCAGTAAAGTCTATTGGCAGGGTAGTCATTGGAAAAATATAAATGTAACCCTTAAAAAAGCTAAGAAACTTCTGGAAAATCATATTAAAAAACCTTAGGTTAGGAAAGATACAACATGTCTTTTGAGTTATCTTTAGATGATGGTCGATTTCTGGTTAAACTCGTTAGAAAAACAATAATGATGTTCTTAGAGATGCGAAAGAAATGCTCTATTCCCATAGCTACCCCCACTAAGTTAAAAGAAAAATGTGGCGTTTTCGTGACTTTAAATACCATAAAAAATAATCGTAAACAACTAAGAGGCTGTATAGGCTATCCTATGCCTGAAATTTCCCTTGTAGAAGCTACAATAGAATCCGCGATAAACTCAGCTACTCGTGATCCTCGATTCAACCCCGTTGACTGTCAAGAAATGGAACATATAATTATAGAGCTAAGTGTCTTAACACCACCGATAGAGAT
>SDBS01005480.1_pt1 | contig 12364 bp, 10 predicted proteins | sample 2277091 | NCBI WGS metagenome assembly SDBS01 (sample SAMN10404972, study PRJNA504765) | marine sediment metagenome | isolation source: marine sediment core GS10_PC15, 163 cmbsf | place: Arctic Ocean: Southern Knipovich Ridge | collected 2010 | reverse complement strand
AGCTGAATCTGACTAAGTATCGCTATGAGAAGATGACCAGTTTCGCAGAGTTTCGCGCCGACGGCTCGGCCGATAATGATATGATCTTCGACGGCGATTCTTACAATATTTACATGGAAGGTAAGACCGATCCGGATAATTACGGCGAGTATGAAATTGGACTTTTGCTGGCCAGTAAGAACCCGCATTGGCAGCATCGCTGGAGGCAAGGGCGGATTCCAGTTCTAAAGTTCACCGGGGTAATCGAAGGCGGTAAGATACACGATCAGAAGATGTCATACTTTTGGCCTAACCAGTCACTTTTTATCATGTTCCTGAAAAACAATATCTTTTATCGCATGTGGCTCAACGGCCGGCAGGATTAAATTTGGAGACTCACGCACAACAAGATGCAGGCCCGAAGCGACATTCGCGCTCACGGTCGAGAGGCCTGCTTCGGCAGATTCCCGCCTGGCGGATGGTAATCCTCCTGCTGGTGAACCTGAGTGTATATTGCGGGGCGTGCGCGTTTTGGTATTACCTATCGAGCGGTGAGTTTTTTAATTTCGCAATTTCGGCCTATCGCGGAGACTTTGCCCGCCCACTTTCAAGAATGCTCGAATACCCGCTGGATGTGTTCGCCTATCCGTGGATGATCCTGGTAATAGGCGTGTTTCTGGCGGTGATGATTTTCGTGCCGATAATAATCGTCGTTTTGTATCGCTTGTCATTTGCGATCATGTTCGTGATCGTTATCGCCGTGCTCGGCCATACACCGGTGCTGGCCCTGGCGGTTCTGATCGGCTGTTTGCTGGCCTATCGCAATCCGCTGCGGCACTCAGTTCCATTTGCAGCAGCGATGCTTGGGATGCTGCCGGCGGGTTTGTATCTGCTGGTTTCGGCATTGGGTTTCGCCGAGGTCGCCGGCGTGGGCAGGCTTGTCCAGCATGGCCCGTTTATTCTGGCGGCCTTAGCTGCGATTGTCGCAACGAGTGCGGTTCTCGCCCTTGCCCGCATCAGCCGCTACCGGCCTGGCGTGATTTTGCCGGTGATTACGGCTCTAATTATCGGACCGGCGGTGATCTTTTTCGTAAATGTCAGCCCTGATGAGCTGGCTTATTCACTGATAGCCAACCAGGTCGCCAGGCCCGACTCGATCTTCATGCCGGTTACGCTTGGCACCTGGACAGATAAGCCCAGCCGGGCCGGACTGAGCGACGTTACTCTGCGGACGGCCGTGACCGACGACCTCGATTCCAGGCGGACCAAGCTAACCCAGCAGTGCCGGTTTTTCCTCCAGAGATACCATCGCTCACGCAGGAGTTCATCGGTCTTATGGATTCAGGCCCAGTGTGCGAGCTTGCAGCTTCATGATCGTGCCTTTACCGCCGAAAAACCCGTCGTCAGTTACACTGCCGATTTCCCCCTACCCGAAAGTTCCGGCCTTTGGCGACGCCTCGGCTCAGAGTACGGCAGTTCGCCCCATGCCGGGTTAGCAGCTTGGCGGTTGGCTGAGCTTGCTCTGCGAAGGCAGCGGCCCGACCAGGCTCGCCAGCTACTTTCAATCGCCCTTAAACGGCTGGCTAGGTTTGAAACTTCGGCCAGGTCCAAAACCAAAACCAGCCGGGGCGGGTCTCTGTTACGGACGCCAAGTAAGCTGCCGTCGGCTGACTATTACGCAAATGCTTTGTTCGAGGTTAATAAGCTCGTATGGCTGATCGACCAGAACGATTTGCTGGACGACCCGGCCTCGGCTGGGGCGATGGCCAGGCTCATGTCGATCAATCCGAATGATTCAGATTATGGTGAGCGTATCGGCGAAATCCTGAGCCAGTCGGCACCCGATTATGAACACACGAAGATGGGTGACAACTTGCTTTTGGCAGCGGCAAAGGCCAATCCGGATATCTACGAAAAGCGGGCCGGCATGTTAATGTCGCTGGCGAAGGGAACCTCCGACGCCGCCATCCAGGCTAACTACGAGCTGGCCTTGCTGTTAATTCAGCAGCCTGTTTTGAGGCTCAAGCCCGGCATAGAAGACAGCCGAACCTATTTCAAGCGTGTCAAGGAGGCCCGCCCTAACCCGTGGACGCATCTGGCTTCAGAGCAATTGGAGTTACAGGCGAATGCTCCTCAAGGCCCAGGCTCGAAGTGATCGAAATTCGGTGTTTAGAGCCTCCCTCTTTGGATTCGGTTAACCAGCTATGACAGATACCAACCATTCAGCCGCCGGCAAACACATTGCGATAGTAACAGCTTCCGTTGGCAGTGGGCACAACCAGGTCGCCAAGGCCATTGCCGCCCGCTTAGCTTGTGCGAGCCCTGCGACGCGAGTTACCATTTTAGATTCGATTGCCCTGGCACCTCGCTGGTTCAGGGTATGTTACGCCGGCGGATTCTCCCTGGCGATGACCCGCTTTCCCATGTTGTTCGGGATCGGTTTCGCTATGTCCGATAGGTCTCAAAGTCCACGTCGTAGCCTGAGCGAGTCTTTCAGGTTGAAGATCGAGCAACGGGCTACACGGGAATTGATGAACGAGTTGCGAAAGCTCCAGCCTGACCTGATCGTCAACACTCACTTCCTGGCCCCGCCGCAAATCGCCCAGCTTATCGACAAGGGTGAGCTGGCATCTAAACAATGGGTCGTCGTAACGGACTACAAAGTTCACCGGTTTTGGTACTCACAAGGTGTGGATAGGTGGTTCATCCCGGCCGGGCAAAGTTCAGACTCGTTTAGCAGATGGGGCATTGATCCCGACCGAGTTATCGCAAGCGGCCTGCCCATTGACGCCAAGTGGACCCGGCATCTCGACCCGGCCGCGATATTGGATAGCTGGTCTCTCCCGGCGGATAAGAAAATTGTACTTCTATCGGGTGGGACGGAATTCACCTGCGGCCCCGTGGTTAAAATCGCTCGGAGGATCTGCCGGGACTGCCCCACCGTTGCGGTAGTTGTACTGGCTGGGCGGAATAAGAATCTTCTCGCACAGCTGGCGGCTACACCCGAGGCAAGTGCAGGTCGAATCTTCCCGGTCAGCTTTACCGACCGTGCGGACGAGCTGGTTTCGGTAAGTTCGCTGATGGTTACCAAACCTGGCGGGGTAACTGTAACCGAATGCCTCGCACGATCACTTCCAATGGTTTTGACCAACCCCGTACCCGGACATGAACTGGGAAACGCCGAGTTCCTTGTCTCACAAGGCGCGGCCGTGATAGCTAAGGGAGTGGATCAGATAGCCGGCGAGGTTCGCCGACTGATTGACGATCCCCAGGCCCTTGAAAAGATCGCCTCACGGGCCGGTCAACTTACCCGCTCTGGCCTGGATACTATCGTAAAAGAAGTAGGCCGGTTCCTGGCGTAATCAGCTACCTTCGGGTGCTGCGCATACCTTTGATATCCACGGTAATTGTCGGCCTGGATTTGCCGTTGAGCCTGAATGAGCCTGTATATCTCACACCGTCTCGACCAGTACAGATAATTTTCGGCAGTTGATTTTTCTTTGACTTTAGGCTCCAGGTGCCGACCCTGCTGACATATTCGAGTTTATCTTTCAGAAGGGATTGCGGCAGCCAAAGATAAGGAAACTTCTGCGGGTTGACCTCGATACCAGCCTCACAGGCCTCTAGGAACCGACCGATATTCGAAAACCTCATCCCGTTGAGGTGTGCCCTGGCCAGGTAGCTGGTCAGCGTTTCAACTACCGACTGCGTGAACAGAGGGTAGCCTTCATCCTGTTCTACCTGTGACCACCATTGTTGGTAGCGGTTTTGGAACCCGGCGATGTCATTGCCGAATCGATAGGAGAAAGACTTCTTCCAATCCATCCCGCGAGATAGATCTTTAATGTGGTTGGAGAAAGCATCACGGTATCGGCCATCGTCACCGTGGACCAGAAAGTGCACCATCGACCAGGCCTGGATGTAATTGACTCCTCCCGTTTCTGAGCTATTCATTAATGTCTGATTCCACTCGGCATGAGACATGGAAACCATCTTCTCAAATGGCATGAGCCTGTTTTGACTGATAATCTCCCGCAGCTTATCAAGTTTCCATTGCGGAATATAACCTGTTACGAAACCGTCGCCTGTCCAGAGACCCACTTCAAAATATCCCGCCATGCCTTCATTGATCCAGGTTGGTCGCTTACCTCGAATTACATAATGGGCAAACTGGTGGAAACCCTCATGTTGGACGGTCGGCCAGTAGTTCCGCCCCTCCCTGGCCAGAGCCATTAGCCTATCGCCGGTAAATACCCCTGCCGTGTTGGGCATACCACCGGCTTTGTAGTAGAGCTCTTTATTGGAAAGAAGATAAAAGGGCAGCTTTTTGGTTATCTTCCCGGCGAAATCGCGTGTCTTGGCGTGATAGACTTCTGCCATGGCAGTCATGCGTGCGAAGGCCTCACGAGACTGCTCGATCGACAGGTCGGTATGGATGACGTAGTAAGGGCTTTGGTAATGGTTTAGAGATTTGAGTAGATCGGCCGGGACCGGAGGCGCCGCCCAAGTAATGGCAGAAACCAAAAGCAAAACAAATAAGGCAGCCCCAACGCGGCCGCGAACTTCGAGTCGGGTTTTATTGAATAACATGACTGTAAGTGTACCAAATCTGCCCCGAAGTACTCTAGGGTATTTCGTTACTGTGAAGTGTTTGGGTGTGTCAAATATGACAAAAAAGTCTCTAGATAAAAGCCTCTATTTCGATGCATCCTTGACCGGACGGGCTCGTGCGCATATTTATATAAGGGACGGGTTGGCAGGCGACCCTTCCACGGAAAAACTCTCTTGCAAGGATGCAACATGAAGTCGATTCACATCACTGAGGAATCTCTGCCGGCCGGGTGGGAACAAGCCGTAATTCAATGCTGGGAAACAGGGCAGCGGTTTAGAACCGAATACGATAAGCCAGACGCGCCCGAAAGCAGAGACGTAACTTGCCTGATACACGTTACGAAACCTTTCGACGAGCCGCGAATTCACAGGGCCTTTCCAGGCGGGCTAGACGACCTGGCCAAGTATGTCTGCGAAGTTCTCTACGGCGTGCACGACCATTGGATAGATCCCGACGCCGGCAAGTGGGAATATACCTATCACGAAAGACTGTTCGCATATCGGACACCCGAAGGCGGACTGTACGATCAGATCGCCGGCGTTATCGCCAAGCTCAAGCAGGCACCGCACACTCGCCGGGCACAGGCCGTTACCTGGCAGGTTTGGCAGGACATGAACATAAATGATCCGGCTTGCCTGCAGCGAATGTGGTTCAGGATCTCCGACGGCAAGCTGCACATGAACGTGCATATGCGGTCGAACGATGCATTCAAGGCCGCGTTTATGAACATGTTCGCCTTTACCGAACTGCAGCGGATGGTTGCCGCCGAGGTTGGCGTCGAGCCGGGCGAATATATGCACATCTCGGATTCGTTCCATATCTACGGCGCGGACTTCAACGAGTTCGAAGGCTTTTTAAAGACAGTCGAAACGCGCGAGTTTGATCAAAGAGTGTTCACTACCGAATTCGCCAAACCGATATTCGAAGATGGCCTGAAAACTCTGCTGGCCGAAGATGACATGCCAGCGGAAAAAAAAGCGATCATCGAAAAACACCAGGCCCAAATGGGTTAGTGAGCTAAGGATTGCAGCGCCGACGGCGTGACTAATTCTCGTCGTCACCGATGAGGCTGATAGCATCTTTGCCGGTGGTCTTGACGGATTTCAGTGCGGTATCGGCAGCGCGGAGCAATTCGCGGCAGGTGCGTCCGGCCTCGGGGAATGCTGCAAGCCCGCCGGAGATGGTAAGAGCGCCTGTCGCTTCGGGACCAAGCGAGGGAAACTCATGCGTGCGGATGGCCTGGCGGAATCGATCAGCAAGCACGGCCGCGGCCTCAGGCGGGCGGCTGTTGGGTTTACGAGGCTCATCCGGCTCCCAGAACAGAACGGCAAATTCATCCCCACCGATCCGTGCGATGATATCGTGATTTCGCGTGATCTTTCGCATAAGTGATGCGGTCTCGCGGAGAATCTCGTCGCCGGCGGCGTGGCCGTAGGTGTCGTTGTAACGTTTGAAATTATCGATGTCGTAAAGCAGCAAAGTAGCCAACTTACCGCGGCGTGCGGACTCGGCCAAAATGCGATCGACGACGGCGTAGAAGTATCGGCGGTTATACGCTTGGGTTAGGTGGTCGGTAATCGCAAGCTTGTGCAGAGATTCAGTCCGCGAAGCCACAGCGAGCAACGCCGGTGCCAATTGCTGCAACTCGGCAAGCATTTCCTCGGCCGGCGGATCAAGGGTAACGTCTCGGCCCGACCCGGCCAGCACGCGCGGGGTATCGGCTGCGATAAGAAGCAAAGGCCTGCGGCCTGGTTGTAGTTCATCGGTTGGAAGCCATTGAACTTCGGCGTCTAAGATCCGGTTTACCATCCCAGCTAACTTATCCTCCAGCGAAGCTTGCGTCGAGGCCGACTCGATCAGCGACGTCAGGGCGTCAGTGGAAATGGCACTGCTGCCTGCACCGGAGCTCGCCGGGCCGGCAAGTGTCGACCGCTTGATATTTTTAACGTCGGCCGGGGTGAGCGGGCCGATGAAGTAGTCGTCAATCACATCGCTGATTAAAGACAGTGCATCCGGCTCGTCCGCAGGCGAGCAGATGGCGAAAATTTTCGACTGCCCCTGTAATCGCCGCGATGCCCGCGCCAGCGACTCGAATTTCCCGGCCTCGGCGGCTATAAGAACCACGGGCCAGTGTCGCCGGCTCATCTGCAATAGCCCGTCGTATGGGTCGCAGCAACATTTGGCGTCGGCATCGAGTTTTGCCGCTAAATCGGCTGCGGCATCGGCCTCGGCAAGGATTAGCATCGCCTGAAAATCGCTCACGGCAGATCCTCCAAAAGCGACGACAACTCTTCACTTGTCAGCAGCTCGCTGGGCCGGTTGGCCTTACCGAAAAATGATTGATCTTCGGCCGGCTCATCCGGCTCATCACCTTGCTGGTTGGCCAGCTTGGCTGGGGTCAGTTTGACAGACCTGCTCGGGGTGGGAGTAACTGACTGGCCCTGGCTGGCAATTCGCGATAACGCATCGGCCAGTTCGCCGGCGGCGATTAGCTGCACGCCTGAGAGTTCGTCGAGGCTGATGTTGGCTGGCAAAGCTCCTACCCCAAGGACAGCAATATCCAATTCGCGGGCGATCTCGAGTAGCCTCAGGTGCGGCGCTCTCAGCAACCGGAAGTCCACCACTAAAGCCTCGGTTGGCTGGGCGAGTATTTCCGCAGCCGCCTGGTAAGGGCTTTCGACGCGGACTACCTTCACTCTGGCACCGCCGCTTCCGGCGGTCGCTGTCGTCGTCGCCGTCATCTTCGTCAAAAAGGCTTGCCGGCGAGATAAGACGACCACGCGAGCAGTGGCACCAGTGCCAGTAGCGCCAGAAAATGTACCCCAAGAGTCCATTGTGCTATAAGAATCCTCCGCAGATTGAACACATCCATCATAAGCCCAATGGGCAAATCCGTAAAGGCCAATGGCACCTTACCCGACGCCCATTACGAGCCAACTTCCCATACAAGCTTGCGAAATATGGACTAAAAACTGGCAAGAACCAGCAAAAACTCGCTAAGAATAACGAAAACCAGCGAAGTTTCACGAAGCCTTGCTATAAACGCTTGAAGAAATCGCAAGTTTTTTTAGCGAGTTATTCGGCTTAACACCTTAATTTAACAGGTGTTACAGCTTATCGATATTCGATTGTCAAAGATTTCCGCTCATTTGCCGAATCAGATATCTCGGCGCACAGCGGTTCCTATACTCCCTCCGATGACGCTTTTTGCGCGCGCAAAGGTGTAACTAAAGCCTCTGCTAAAAACTGTAAGCTTTTTGTAGAAAAGCAGTAAGAAATTTTAAGAATTCTACCATCGGCCTCCTTCAAAGGTACCAAACTGCGCGGTTTTTGTAAGACGCAATCGTCGTTGTTAGGTGTTCGGGAATTCCCACCGGAAGTAAGCGGCTATCCATCCTACTAAACTGCGCGGTTATGGTTCCCGTATTTCGTCCCCGTGTAGTCTTTATCTTGCAAAATTCCGCATGTGTGGTAACCTCATACCTGCTCAAAGTTGTTAGCTCGTTGTTAAAAAGAGAGGAAAAAGCTCATGTTTCGTTCTATCACCCTATCACTTTTCTGCGCTGTTGTTATGTCTACTACTGCCCTGGCCGGGAACCCTTTGCCGTTCGGCATGCAGGATGATTTCGAAGACGGCTCACTGCAGGGCTGGTCATCTAAAGCTACCCTAACCAATGAACCCGGCGGGCCGGGGGCCAGTTCGCGGTATCTGAAGATAACCTCTGACAGCAACGTTGCACCCGGACACCTGGGCGCACACAATATGGAGCAATGGGGTGGAGCGTGGTGGAATGGTGAGGCAACCATGAGCTATATCGCCAACGACGTGACAGCCCTGGCGATGGACCTGAACAACATGGGTGATACCGACCTTGCTCTGCGAGTGATGGTGACCACCCGATCCGACGGGCGGTGGGTGTCGACCAATCCACTGAACCTCGCGGCCGTCAGCGACTGGCAACACGTCATATTCAGCCTCGCCGAAAGCGATTTGACACAGGTCGAAGGCTCTGGTACCTGGCAAGGGGCCATGAGTGATGTAGTGCGATGGGCCATCCGCCACGACCCCATCGGTCCAGACAGCCACGGAAACAGCCCGTCGATCGACGCCACGCTTGGTATCGATAACATCACGGCTGTACCAGAACCGGCGACGATGAGCCTGCTGCTATGCGGGGCGGGCCTGCTGCTTCGACGCAAGAGAAATTGATGACGGCGTGGCCAGGTTGACGGTAGGGTTGGCAATTTTTCTAAGACGCAATTGTCGTTGTTAGTTACTTGGGAATTCCCACCGGAAGTAAGAGGCTGCCGTAGAGTTGCCGGGAGCTGTGGCTTGTGGCGTCAGCCGCAACCACGTTCGCGCAAATGGCCAAGCGTGGTTGCCTCGCATCCGTCCTTCGCCTTCGGCTACGACGAGACAAGTTGCTCGTCAAACCACGGCACCCAGCTCAGGTCTTGCGAGCAACCAGTATGAATTGGGAAACGAATCTCTGCTTATCCGTCAGGAGCATGACAATGCTATGCAAGACGTCCTCCCTTCGGCCTTCGTCCATGTCTCTGGGGTGACATTTTTCCACGAGCCGGCGGACCTCATCCAGCCAGAGTTCGCGCCCAAGTCGGTGCTGCTGGCAGTGAAGGATTTCGAAATGGCCGCGCTTCTGGAAATGCTGCGACCACCAGTCAGGGCTATGATACGCATGGGCAATATTCCAGAGGAATTCCTTGGGAGTCTCAGGGGTCAGTTCAGATGCGAAGCAGTGCCCGCCAATACAGACAATACCCCCAGGGGCCAGGAACTTGGCCAGATACTGCGGGTACAAGTCGTCCGTCATGAAATATGCAAACGCGTCCATGGAGAAAACCGCATCGAAATAGCCTTCGGCGAAAGGTAGCTGGCGTGCGTCCAGCTTCACGGGCATCACAAGATCTTCGAGGCCGTCTTCCTGGATTCGAGACCAGTTCTCGGTGGGACCGTTCCACAGTTCCCCGGCAACAACCGATACGCGATATTCCCTGGCCAGGAAACGCGAACTGGCACCTTTGCCGGGGCCCAGATCGAGCACGCGCATGCCCTCGGATAGCTCCATCTTCGCGGCCATATCTGAAGCCAGGAACAGCCCGCCCGGCGCGAGGGCACCATCGTATATCTGCTCTCGGGTGTATCCGCTCAAATTTGGATATTCGGACATCGAAATCTGCGGAAAGAGTGGAAACAACTCCTCCAAGTCAATATCCGGGTACCCTGCCTTTATCTGAGCCAAATCCATTGTATCCGTCTCCTGGTTGATGGTTAGTTAGGATTAAGTTAATAACGTCCACCAATATGGACAAGAGAATTCGGCTGGGCAGGAAGCAAGCTCTGCTGCCCGGCTACATTGTTTTCCCGCAGTCGGCGCGGTATAGTTCGCGCCATGAGTGATACCCAACCAAACGGTGATCGTAATAAAATTAACGGTGTAGCTCGCCCCGCGAGCGATACCCAACCAAATGGCGATCGCAACAGCAACATTTGGGCTCCGTGGCGGATGGAATATATCGACAGCCTCGATACCAGTTCCGGCATCGGAGACGGCTGCTTTCTTTGCAGCCACGCCGAGGACACCGAAGCCGACGCAGTGAATCACATACTCTGGCGCGGTAAGCGGTGTATGGCGATGCTGAATCGATTCCCATATACCGCCGGCCACAGCATGGTCGCCCCGTATGAACACATCGCCTCGCCATCTGATCTGGACGACGAGACGACGCTCGAGATGATGCGGATGACGGCCGACCTGCAGAAGCTGCTGGTGAAGGCCGTTCGAGCTGAGGGTTTCAATATCGGTATGAACCTCGGCCGGTGCGCCGGTGCGGGCCTGCCTGGCCACTTGCATATCCACATCGTTCCGCGATGGGCCGGCGATACGAACTTCATGCCAGTCTTGGGTAAGGTGCGCGTTATCCCCCAGATGCTCGACGAGATGTACGAGTTGCTGGGAAAAACTGCCGCCGAGCTTGATCTGCCGAGGCAGCTTTCATGAGCGAAGCTGACAGTAGCGATTGGCGCGAAGCTTTCGCGGCCGGGCAGGCTAGTTGGCTGGGCTCTTACGCGGTTACCGAAAGCGATGCAGGTCCGCGAAAATACCCAGAAGACCCGCATGCATACAGGACATGTTTCCAGCGCGACCGCGACCGGATCGTGCATTGTTCAGCCTTCAGGCGGCTGGACTTTAAGACGCAGGTTTTCGTCCCACACGAGCACGATCATTACCGCACTCGGCTCACGCATACGCTGGAGGTCGCCCAGGTCGGCAGAGATATCGGCCGGGCGCTGCGGCTGAACGAGGATCTGATTGAGGCTGTTGCGTTGGCCCATGATCTGGGGCATTCTCCGTTTGGGCATGCCGGCGAGGCGGCTCTCAATGAGCTGATGGCAGATCATGGCGGCTTTGAACATAACCGCCAGTCGCTGAGAGTTGTCGAGCATCTCGAGCATCCGTACCCAAACTTCCGGGGCCTGAATTTAACTTCCGTTGTGCGTGAGTGCCTCGCTAAGCACGAGACGGCCTACGACAATCCAGCTTGCGATCAGTTCGATAATTCGCTGCAAGGCCCCGCCGAGGGCCAACTCGTGGATCTCGCCGACGAAATCGCCTACACCTGCGCCGACCTTGAGGATTCGTTAGAGGCCGGGCTGATCAATACAGATCAGCTCTCCGAGCTTGAGCTTTGGCAGGTAGCTTACAGGGCTACGGCTGAGGCATTCCCGGCGGCCCGGGCCATGCACATGCGAATTCGCGCTATTAAAATGGTGCTGGGTATGCTGGCCGACGACCTGATCGAAACGACCATCGCGACGATTCGTGCAAATGGTATCGACAGCCCTGATTCCGCTCGCAAGGCAGGTGAAAAATGTGTGGTGATGACAGCTAAAATCGCTGCGATGTTTGAAGAGCTCAGACGGTTCCTTTACGAGAACGTTTACCTCAACGAAAAGTCGCTCGCGCACGCCCAGCGAGCAAAAAAGACTATCGGAGATCTTTTCGTAAAATATGTCGATTCGCCGGATCTGCTGCCAAAGCGATATGCAAAACGTGTGGATGGCGAAGGCCTCGAAAGGGTCATCTGCGATTACATCGCCGGCATGACGGACCGATACTCTCTGGCGGCCCACGAACAGATTTGCACTTAGATCGCGCATAAAAAAAGCGGCTAGGCGTTTTTGGCCCAACCGCTTTTGGTTTTAATTATGCAGCGATTTGTTATTCGCTGTCTTCGTCGGTAGCTTCTTGGGAGATCGGTTCGATGGTCACATCGTCGAGCGGCTCTTTGATGGGCTCTTCGACGTAAACTTCATCGAGATCCGTTGCATCGACCTTTCGCCTTAGAAGCAGGTAAATGCAAGTTGACGCCGAGGCGAAGTAGCTTATCAGGTAAGCTGCAACCAGGGCTGCAAACGGCAAGACCCACATCGCGATCAGCGCCGCGGCGATCTTGTCTCCCCCCGACATCGCTGCCCAGCTTCCTCGGCCCCACAGGGCCTGGAACTCCGGTGCTGTCCAAAGTACATCCAGCCGGTCGGCACCTTCAGCGAGGCTGCTGCCGCCGCCGATTACGCCCCACTTGACGAACATGTGCGTAGCGGACAGGCCGACGTAAACAAACAGCCTTACGAACAGGTAGGTTATCACGCCGTAGATCAATGAGATCAGGCCGTAGAGGCCGGTGCGGAATGGTCTGGCGAACAGGTAATGGTAGCTTCGGCTGATGGCGTCGAAGCTGTCTGAGCCTTCG
>SDBS01005479.1_pt1 | contig 12368 bp, 12 predicted proteins | sample 2277091 | NCBI WGS metagenome assembly SDBS01 (sample SAMN10404972, study PRJNA504765) | marine sediment metagenome | isolation source: marine sediment core GS10_PC15, 163 cmbsf | place: Arctic Ocean: Southern Knipovich Ridge | collected 2010 | reverse complement strand
AAGCTGAAGAGCTAGTTTATTATACCGGGAAAAAACATGGCCGAAAAAATGGGGAAATTTGATTTTGAAAGGAACTGGCAGGAGAAGTTATCCCGGGCGGTTGAAAGCGCCGCGGGAGAAAAAGTCCGCGAATTGGTCCTCCAGGGCGGCGATACCCTGACCCAGGAAACAGGCACGACTGAAAAAATAATCTGGACCTGCAGGGCGCTGGACTTGCTGGCGGAATCTACGGATGAACAAACAGGCAGGGAAATTCTGACCGGCTGCGCCTGCCATTACCCGGTGGAAGACCTGGGTGACGTTAAAGAGGTATTTCAGTCCAGCGGGGATATTGACCAGGCTATACAAATGCTGCAGGGTAAGTTTGAACGTTTCACCCGGGAAACTCTGGGGTTGGAAGAAGAGCTGGTGGCTGAAATCATATCCAGGGGCTGGCAGGGTCCCGGGTAGGGAATACTATCATTGCTACCAAGATCCCCAAAAGCGGGTCACTGGTTGACTATTTTAACGAAACCGATCCGGACGATCCGGAGGAGAAGCGCCGTTTGACCTGCCACTGCCCTCGGGTGCGGGACGGGGTTGGACTGGAACCGGCTTTACCTGAAGTCTACTGCTACTGCGGGGCTGGTTTTTACCAGGGCATCTGGGAGGAAATTTTAGGAGAGCCGGTAAGGGTGGAAGTGCTGGAAAGCGTGATGGCTGGGGATGACGTCTGTAAAATTGCGATTCACCTGCCAGTGTAATTGGAAACGACACCCTGGCAGGATCCCGCTTTCTTGGTCTAAACAAAAAACCTGAGATTTTAGTCTCAGGTTAATCATTCGACGGCTGCGGGGAGCGTAGTCCCCGCGGACGCCGGTGGGTGCGTCGGGACACCGGGCAGCATTGTTGAGGTGTTGATTTGGTGGGCAGCGCATACACCTCAAACTCTTAAGAATACCCACCTTCGCGGACATTTCTCCCCGGACTCGGGCTGTTACTTTCTTTCCTCCTGCCCGGATGCAGGGTACAAGCTGTCCTTCCGACGTTAATCTGTTATCTAGTAATGTAGCATGGTTCAGGGGCGGTGTCAATAATTTAGAGTTAGAAATCATCCAACTTGAATGTTTTCAAGGGCAGTCCTTTATTTGAATTTTGATCCTCATTCTATAACCATATCAAACCTGATAACCAGCAGAGATTAAAAAGAACCACAAAGAGTTCAATGGTAAGAGGTACTGCACTTTCCCCTTGCCTTAGGTTTTTCCCCCGGCTGAATACTGCAATTGTTATCAGGGTAAAAAGCACCAAGCCCAAAATCATCCAAATCATCCTATATAATCCTGGAAGCGGGAAATACAGGAAAAATATCCACCCTATCATATAAAAAAACGTGATTGGAAACATTACCGCCGTCGCCCGACCTGTACTCCCCCTCGAAAATGCTCCTCCTGCCAGAGAAATCAGAAATAATACTGAAAACAAGATCCATGTTCTTAGCTGGCTAACAAAAGCGCCAGACCAGAAAAGCAGCATCCCGCCTGCCAGTGCAAATCCAAGGTATAACATCACGTTCCAGCCTGGCTCATTGTCCAGAATGATCATTCCCAATAACAACCCCATAAGAATTATCAATTGAAAAATCCAGCCAATCTCAGGAATCCAGTCTGCCAGACGGTAACCCAAAATAACTGCCGCAACACCCATCCCTAATAGGGGAATCAGGCGGATCAGCACTACCAGAAGACTAGGATTATCGCTGGGGAATGCTCTGTTTTGTGTCTCCAGACAAGACTCCTTCATCCAAATTTAATATGGATCCAAATATCACTGCAACAACCCGCTTAATCCGGATATATATCTGCAGATGTTGATCACCTGGGTGATACTGATGGGGATAGTCCACTTCAAACTCAGTAACTGCGGGATTTGAAAGCCCGAACCCATTTTCTTCAGCGCTACCCAGGACATATGTCGCCACCAGTGTCCGCATCGATGGAGCCACCAAAGTCGCTCTGTGATCCTCGGTTAACCAGGAGTAAAAATCATCAGGGGCAGGTATTGGCGTCAGTGTTGGAGCCGGGGTGCTTCCTGCAGGAGTAGCCGTAAGGGTTAAGCTGGCTGCTGCAGTCTGAGCGTTAACCACCTGAGTGACCATCCGGTCCCCGACAACAATTAATCCTGCTTTTCCAGCCGCCTCCGCTGCCCGTTTCAATTCCTGATGTTCCACCATCAACCGGGCTCCATCAATAATTAGGGCCAGAAAAAGAAGAATCACCATCAATAGGACAGCCACGATGATCACGATCTGCGATTTCTCGCTTTTTTTCACGGGTTCTGGTACTCCATATGGGTGACTGCGCGGCCTGTGATTGGCAAGGCAATCTGGGGAAAAGTAAGTTGTACCTGGTATTGGACGGTCACGGTAAGGGGATCACCACGGGGCGAGGGAAAGGATTGATTCCGGGGAGGTTCATCCTGTGTTGGATCAATATCAATGGTCAGGCGGGAAATGTCCAAACCATAGGCTGCGCTATGAACAGCACCGATAATTTCATGATCTCCTTGCGCTGGATCAACAATTGTCGCACCTGCCCGCGCTCCCTCCCAGGCCGCATTGGAAACTGCCATCTGTGAATAAAATATGATGCCAAAATCAATGATGGCTACCATTAACAATAACAGGATCGGTAACACAAAGACAAATTCGACTAATGCCTGCCCACCCAGGTTCCGATCGCGAAACTTATTCCGTTTATTGATGCCCAAGATAACCAACCTCAGCGGCGAAATAAAAAGTTAATGATTGGAGGCGCCAGGTAAATCAAAAGCAAGCTGGGTAAAAAGAAGAAAACCAGGGCTGGGATAATCCGAATGGGGGCTGTCTGCGCCTTTACTTCCGCGCGCTGACGACGGCGGGTTCGCAGCAAATTGGCCTGCACACGTAGTGTTCTTGCCAGTGAGGTACCCAAGCGTTCCGATAAATTGATCGCTTCCACAAAATGTTCAACATCAGACGAAGGAATTCGTTTGACAAGTTCCTCAAATGCTTCACGCCTAGAGAAACCAAACCTAATCTGAACCAAGACATGCTGCAGCTCCTTACCCAATACACCGCTGTAACCTTTGCTCACCCGTTGAAGTGCAGGCACAAAACCTAAACCCGCTTCCACAGTGAAGGTGAACATATCAAGGAAATCCGGTAACCCCCGTTCCACTGACCGCTCACGTTCCCGGATCCGATATTTCAGATAAAGGTAAGGACCAACAACCGGGATGAGAATCAGTGTAAACCCGAGAACTCCACGAAGTAGATTTCCTGAACCAAATCCCACTGCTATTAACCCCAGAACAACCCCCAGAAGGCTCAACAGCCACCAGATTGAAGTAAGTTGTTGATGGTTCATTTGGATCCCGGACCAGATCACTGTCTGTTCATCCACTAATTGATTGAATATTCCCGGAGCATTGACGACATCTAAGAAAGATAAAAATCGTGTTTTCCAGGGGATGGGAGCGGGGGCATCGCTCAACAAAAAACGTATCCGAGTGCGAATCATTGCCCGTTGATCAAGGATGGTATTCAGAGAGATCAATACCACAAATATCATCACGCCAAAAACAATCGCGATGAGATAGAGAAGACTCATATTTAAACCTCAATCCGGATCAATCGGATAACAATAGCTGCACCCAATAACTCCAAAATTCCAGCTGTGATCAACACCAGATTGCCAACAGTGGTATTGAACAAGACATCTGTATATCCAGGAAACATAGACAGCAAACCCAGGGATATCGGTACCAGCAAGGAAATGACAACCGCCGAAAGCCTGCCCTGAGCAGTCATGGTCCGGACTTCATTTTCCAGCTCGACCCGTTTCCGCACCATATTTGCCATCTCTCGCATCATCACAGCCATATTTCCCCCTACCTGGCGCTGCAAAGTTAAACCTTCCACCAGCAGCCTGACATCTTCACTAGGACGACGCTGATACAATTCCTGAAGCGCCTGGTCCACAGTAAATCCGACCTGGATCTGACCAGATATTTGTGCCATTTCCGAAGAGCTAGGTTGGGAAAGGTTAGGAATCACAAATTCAATCGCTTGGGGAAGTGAAAACCCGGCCTGCAATGAATCCGCCAATCGATCCAGAACACCTGGAAACTGATCCTGAAATAACTGCCGCTGCATCCTGGCACGTGAATAGATCAATGTAATAAAACCTACCAGGAGTAAAAATGTGATAAATCCACTCAGTAGGGTACTCCCGGTGAGGGAAAATCCCACCAGAATGCCACCGCCCACAGTACCTGTCAAGCTGATGAGCAGAGAAAGTGGTTTCGATCCAAACCCAGCATCCCTCCACCACCCCAACAGGATACGCTTAATCCCCCTTTGAAATATTATTTCCAGAAATGAATTGATTCGTTTTGGAAGGGAGCTGGGGGACTTCCACCAGGCTGGGGGTCGTGGAAGCCCACTTCTTACCTCTAGCCGTTGTCGCCAAGTCCGGCGCTGTTCCCGCCCTCTAAAACCCTCAATAAGCGGGAGAGATGCCGTAAAAAATAAAAGACCCGCTGCGATCCCTATCAGGATAGGTACATTAGCAGACAGGCTGGTAAATAGAGAGTCCCGGAAGAGCCAGGAAGCAATCAAAACTAATATATAAAAAAAGATGCCAAAACCGCGTAAGGGCACTCAATCCTCCAGTTCATCCTGCACTGAAAAACCGCTCCGTTTGATAACCTCCAGACACCGGGGTTCATATCCAGTTGTTAGGAAACGCCCCAGCGTTTGACCGCATTCGTCAAGACCTTCCCGCTTAAATATGAATATGGGTTCAGTTTTAACCCGGAGGTTCTCCCCTCCTTCTTCCTGGATAGATAGGACCTCGGCAATAGCTACCACCTTTCGTTTACCTCCAGGTAGACGTTCCTGCTGTAATATCAAATCCAACGAACTGGCGATCTGTTCCCGGATAGCCACGTGGGGAAGATCTAACCCCGCCATCAAGACCATGGACTCCAGCCGTCGGACAGCATCAGCAGGTGAATTGGCATGCACAGTAGTCAGAGAACCAGGATGGCCAGTGTTCATCGCCTGCAGCATATCAAACGCTTCAGGTCCGCGCACCTCTCCGACAATAATCCGATCTGGCCGCATGCGGAGAGCGTTACGCACCAGCGTGCGGATGTTGACCTCTCCTTGTCCTTCAATGTTGGGAGGACGGGCTTCCAGAGAGACCAGGTTTGAAGCTACTAATTGAAGTTCTGCCGTGTCTTCAATGGTGACCAGCCTTTCACCTTCCGGGATACAGCGAGCCAGGGCATTTAAAGTGGAAGTTTTCCCGGATCCAGTTCCGCCAGAGATTAAAATGTTGAGACGAGCGCGGATACAGGCCTGCAGAAAATGTGCCATTTGTATATTTATACTGTCCAGTTCCACCAACCGGTGCAGGTTAAATGGCGTAGCAGAAAAACGCCGTATGGTAAGAGCTGGTGAACGCAGTGCCAGGGGAGAAATAATGGCATTGACCCGGGAACCGTCAGGTAACCGGGCATCCACAAAAGGCACAGATTCATCCACTCGGCGTCCCAGGGGAGCAACAATGCGATCAATCACATTAAGAATATGCTGCTCATCCCGGAATGATGCTTTAACAGGTTTCAGTTCCCCATCTTTCTCGACAAAGATCTCATCGGGCGCATTAACCATAATCTCAATTACCTGCGGATCATTGAGATAGGGTTCGATCGGACCAAGACCCATCATGCGGTTTACTACTGCTTGTACAATTTCCCCCTCAGTTTTTTGGGGAAGGATTTCTTCCTCTTTCTTTAATAAATTCCTGACAATATCTTCTAACCGCTCACGATTCTTGGAGAGTAATAGATTTTTTTCCTCACTTGTCGATTGCCCTTGAATATTCACGCTTGTTAAGCGGTGTAATTTATCCTCAAGTACAGTATGATTTTTTTTATTCACAATCTTGATCCACGGTAGTCCTATGATCGATCAACTTTAGCAATCGTGCAGAGAGCTGCCGGATGGATTTCCCTAATTTACTAGATTTTCGCAAGACGCAGGGCTCACCATAGCTGATATTGGCCCACACTCCACCGGGATCCATGGGAAGCACAGCAAAGAGGCGTTCCCCCAGGTGATCCTTGATTTCTTCCGGCGTGACAGCTGCCCCTGCGGTGTGCTGATTAATCACCAAACCAGTTATTTTTTCCTTCTCTGGTACGGCTTCGAGATAACGGGCAGTAGCTCTCAGGGCTGGTGCATCCGGTGTGAGAACAACCAGCCTGATATCAGCCAGGGAAAACGCAGTTTCGTTTATCTGCGAGGCGCCAGGGGAGGTATCCAGCAGAATCAGATCATATTCCTCCCGGAATGCTTCCAGAAGCGAAGATACATTCTTTTTGGTTAGAGTTTGCTTCCAGGTCATTGCTGGGGGACAGGCCAGTATATCCACACCGGGACGATATTCCGTGACCGCCAGCATAAGATGCTGGGGTGTTAACTCGTTAATAACAGAAACCAGGTCTGCCCAGGACCGGTCAGGATCAAGGTCCAGCAGCAGATCTGCAGAACCTAACCCGTGGTTGAGGTCAATTACCGCTGTACGGCGGTGATGATCCACGCCAAAAGAGACAGCTAAATTGGTCGTGAGGATACTTTTACCAACACCGCCTTTGGCAGAGAAAATTCCGATCACAAAGCCCATCGTTTATCCTCCCGCCGGCCGCAGCAGCACTAGCAGTTGGAATTCATTAGCCCGGGCGTAGAGCATAGATAAAGCTTCCTGGTCATCAACGGCTAAAACATAGGCAGGAAACTCTTCGTCTTTGGGCAATGCCACCACCTGCACTTCTGTCGCAATAAAACCAGCTTCCTCAAGGCTTTTTCCCGGCAGGACAGCGGCGATCTCCAGCCGATCTCCTACAGATAACTCCGGCGGTGCGGCGATAAACCAGGCGACAGGGATACTCACACACCATTTTCGCGTGGGACATCGTTGGGCGACTGCCCCACCTTTGTTTCCTACCAGCTTCTCGGGCAATAGCACTTCGCCTTCAACCAGTGAATACAGAGTGACTTGCCCAATCGCCTGTTCTTTATAGCTGAAATGTGACCCAGGGACAGCACGGACAGATACATCCCTGACATCAAGCATCTCCGCAGTGAGGGTGGTCCCAATCTTTATCTCCTGGGCAGCAAACACTGCCGAGATTAGCTCCCCAGGCGCGATCCGCTGCTGGCTGGAGAAGAATTGGAAGACCAGGATCCCAAAAAGCACTGCCAGCAGAATCGATACCAGCACATAAAACCTTGTGCGCCGTCGGACAGCAGCCTGCCAGTCGGGTGTGGTCGTTGGAGTAAATTTTTCAGTCAAAAGATGTTATTTCCTCTTCGGATCGGTTGATAAAGATTAATTGAGATCGTAAATAATCTCCTCAGGTATGAGCTCAAAGATTCCCCTGAGATGTTGATCCGGTAATAATAGAAAAAACAAAGATATATCATAGAGTAAATCCTCCAGATACTCGTTGAGTATGGCTAGTTTTGCAAAATTTGTGTCTTCAGTTACTTGTTGGACCGAATGTTAATCAACTGCTAATATCGATACTTTCCCCCTGGAAATTATTTTGATATATCCAAATTTATTGTTGAAAAATAATTCAAGATACCTATCTACTCACTTGGGTACCAATCCGCAAGGAAATCGTCGAAATATGCCAGGTGTCGCAAGTTTGTACCATCAACATTTATAATATACAGTTTTTCAGATATTCCATTTCCCGGGTTATCAATCAGAATGACTTCTTCGTTATCATCACTGATAGCTAATATATTGATTGGGCTATTCCAATCCAAGATCATGTGATCATTCTTCCCATCAATATCCATTCGTCTGATCTGATTATAGGGCTTCTTTATAATCCCCAGGATCCCACCCCATTCAGATTCGGAGTAGATGATAGTTTGACTATCTGGAGTAAATCGAAACGTGCCATGGTAATCACCATTCTCAGTGAGTAAGTTTCTACCAGATCCATCCTTATTCATGATACAAAGCATGAACCCCGGTTGGCCAGAATCAGAATCTATGCCTTCACAGAGAACAAGGATTTTTTCTCCATCGGGTGAGGTGACTGGGCCCTCACTAAATGTATTTAGAGGTGTTTCAATAATCTCCAAGTTACTCCCATCCAGGTTGATCGTTGCGAGCCCGATTGTATCAGTGTCATACCAGGTGATGGAAAATATCAGTTTATCTTCACAAGAGAAAAAACTTGGATTGGCTAAAGACACATCCATAAATTTTTCAGGCCATAAGATTACTCTTCGCTCTGTCCCCTCAACTAAATCACGTACCCATATTCCACTTCTATACTCTCCCTCAATGTTTTCTCCTAATTCAAAAATCAAAAAGTAACCATCGGGTGATAAATCCATATGCCCACCTTCGCTCAACAATGTAAAGGTTGAATTTACTTCCCTGCTAAGTGTGGTGATATGGACACTGGTTTCATCATTTTGATTTTTGGAGAAGAATATCATGGTACTTGAAAGATTTGAGGACAGTTTTGCTGGGTCGATGATCGTTTTTACTGGAAGTACAGGCGAATCAGCAGCAGCGCGGCATCCAGTCAAAAAAATAATGGCGCAGGCTAAGGAGATATGACAGTAGATGCACTGTTTGAATCGTCCTTTTTGCATTTATTGCGCTCCTGATAAGGCTTCTCTGAGTAAAGTCCCAATAACCGGAAGGGCCGGAAGGGCTTCGACAACAGGAACTGCTAAAGCATACAATTCGCTTATTCCTAAAATTGCTCCCACTACAATTAATATCCCTTCTGTTTTAATGGTTTGAGTTTCACATACTAGGGTAGATATCTTTTTAACTTCCAGATCTTCATTTGATACTTTCTTATCGATATTAGTACCTTCTTGTCTATAGGTATGAGTAATACCCCTCCAGGTGCTGCTTAACGAATGTTTATCTACCAGATAATCATGAGGGGAGTGAGTATCTGATCTCTTTATACCGACACCAACTGTAATTCCACCACCTTTTATTGAACTAAAGATACTTAGCTTTTCTCCTAGGTTTACCTTATAGGTTCCAGACGTGATATCTATATCCAGGATACTGCCAGGATTCGCCGTTACTTTTGCTTTTGGCTTTATGTTAAATTCTTGTCCAACATATAACATCTTCAATATATTAGGAGGAACATAAGATTGAGCGATTACACCTTCTTGTGAAAATAGGTTGAAATCCCATTCATTGCTGGCAGAAAGACTCAATACTGGTTGAGATGTTTTACTAGCCTCAACGACTTGTTCTTGCCACCATACGGGGTTCAACACAGTGTTTTGTACTGGCTCTTTTACTTTTTGGTTAAAGGCATTTACTAATGAAACCGCACCGTCAGATATCCTTCTCCTAAATTTCTCCCAGATGGTAGGACTAGAAACTGACACACTTTCTGGATATGAATTAGAAAAAGGAATTGGTGTAATAGGTAATGTAGGTGAAGGTGTAGGTATGATGGCAGGTGTGGGAATAGGGATTGGTGATGGAGTAGATGTTGGTAGTGGCTTTGGATCCCGCTTCAGCTCCCACTTCACCTCCGATCCCACCGGCTTCCAGGCTCGGGTGGTCTTTTTCTGCCCTACTATCTTGGTCCCCCGCTTCTCCATCCGCCAGCCGTAGACCGGATCGCGGTGTTCAATTTCCCGGTAGCGGTCAATCCGCCGCTCCGTAACAATCTTCGGCACCCAATAGCGCTCCCGCTTTGTATAAGGTACTCTTCTGGTTTTCACCACTGTGCGGGTCTTCCATTCATAACGGGTTCCGCGATACAGACGATATCCACGCCGGTACCAATAGGTTTTTTTCACCCGGTAGCGCTGCCTGGTGCGGTAGCGCTCGGTCCGGTATTTTGTCACTGTGCGATAAGCCCAATGCCCCCGGTCCACCTTCACGGTCTTATAAACCGGCACCTTCTCCATCCAGCGGTTAACCCGGACAACCGCCCTGGTGCGCACCAAATTGGGCACTTCCACTTTTTCAATAATCTCAACATCCTTCCAGCCATACTTTGGCACATATGTTTTCTTCCATTTATAGCCAGCTGGCGCCGTGTAAGGCGGTGAGCTGCTGTTTCCTGATGAACCGTCATGCAGGAGTCGTCCACCAAAACCCTTCCTCCTTGGGTTGGATAGCACACCGCGGAGGACTGCCAGTATTTTCCCCAGATCTTTCCGCGAGGGATCCGATCTCACCAGCACCGCCAGGGTGGTCAGTGCCCCGAACAATCCCATCCAGGGCAGCATCGGATCATTCGCCATCGAGTGTGGTTGTTTTTGCACAACCAGACCTGAATTGCCCTGCAGGCTCCAGGCTTTCAGGAAATCATGGACCGGTACCGTTTGCGCTCCCAGAATTGGATCATTGTAGCGGACCCACTCCCCATCTTCCGAAACCCCGGTCACGGTCACAAAATGCCCGGGTTGATTTTCTCCGTTAACGCCCAGAGAGACCACCACCGGCTTTCCCAAACGGATCTGTTCAGCTATTTGTTCCAGGGTCCAGTTGTGAAAGGCGGTTGTCCCCCGGTAGCCGTGCCCCCGTGCCAGGTAAGCCAGCTCCTCAACACCGGTGCCGGTTTCATACAACAGACCGGAGTTCTTGAGGTCAGCCACCAGGATTTTAGCTGAGGGTGCCTCCCCTTCACCGCTGAGAGACAGAAAGTCCAGGGCCATGCCCAGGGCAGCTGCTCCGCAGTTCACATCCGAAGGATCCTGGTAGCGCTGGGGAACCGCCAGGGTTTGAAACGATGGGGTGTTTTCCTCCTCGTTTAAGGGCGCAACTTCCACATACTTGGGAGGATCAGACAGGAAGGGAACTTCAATCCCCTCCCATCGTTCAATTACACCAGCAGGGATGAGCTCCCCCACCTTCCCTTCTGAAGATAAAACATTCGTGTTCTGCCCTGTGATCCAGGGTGGTTTGACAGGCTCCGGGGTTGGCTGGGGACCTCCTTCCGCCTGAACAGAAACCGGAGTTGGGCCGTGTACGACTAAAAACAACAAAAATGCCAGAATAAGGAATAATTTCCTGTGCATCAGGACTCCTCACCAAAATTTTTTATGCGGGCAGCGATGAGGACCGGGATGGGTGAAATCCCCCTTGTTTTTTATCTCCCGGATGGCGTAATTGGCGTCCATCGTGGGGTGTACTCCCAGTGTACAAAATGTGCGCTTTCATGTCAAGACCCTCTCGTTATCATTGCAATAATAATATTATTCTTCCTTGACATCTTCTCCCGGGATCACCCCCAGCCTGCCCTCAGGGAGCGTGGTAATAGAATCAGGATGCGGGATCCCGGGAGGATCCCGCATCCTTTTCATTTACACAATGGATCCGTCAGGATTCGAACTAGTAAACTAAACCAATGGCTTAAAAGGCCACTGCTAGATGCAGGATCCATCGAGAGAAGGTGATATCAGAGGGAATTAAGGGGGAAAATAGTGTCTTTTGTGTATATCCTGTATATAGTTTCTATCCTATATGCACCGGAATTGCACCGGGAAATGGCGAATTATTAGTTTTGTAATAAATCTAAGGCGTTTATAAGTCAGAGGGAATTTCGTCAATTTACAGGCACAAAATATTCATTCTTTGAAAACTCGAGTGATTAAATAAGAGTGGATTTTCCTGCCGTTCAGATCCTGGTACTGTTGGATCAAAAAGGGATAGTTTGTCGCATTCTATATTGATTTTCCCCCAGAAAACATAAGATTTATACCCAAATCAAGCAAATTTTGTCATTTTCGTGTAAAATTAGAGTGACAAGTAAGACTTATAGTTGTGAGGAGAATTATGATTATAAAAATCCATTCTCCCGTTTTAACCCAAGACAGCACCCTTGTAGGAGTTGCTGGAATGGGTTTTTTTTGTATTTTCCTTCATATCCATAGATAATAATATTCCTTTCAGATCCAGATTGAGGGATTTAGTATTGTCATGCTCGCAGGTATTTTCATTGTGTTTTAGGCTTCACGGTGAGAATACCTCAGGTGAGATAGGCTATGGAGTTAAACAGGCTGATATTTATGATCAGTGCAAATCGAGCCTGAACAAAAAAACAGCGAAATCTAATATCTGAAAGGTCATGATAACTATGACTGAGACCAGGCTCATTATTTTCCATCGGTAGGGGTCTAATATGAACGAAAGCCTGCAAATACTGATTGTTGATGATGATCGCAGGATGGCCAAAACACTGGGGGATATCTTAAGTGTTAAGGGTTTTCAGGCTGAACTTGCCTACTCAGGGGAAGAAGCAAGTGAATTAATGCAATCAAA
>SDBS01005478.1_pt1 | contig 12370 bp, 16 predicted proteins | sample 2277091 | NCBI WGS metagenome assembly SDBS01 (sample SAMN10404972, study PRJNA504765) | marine sediment metagenome | isolation source: marine sediment core GS10_PC15, 163 cmbsf | place: Arctic Ocean: Southern Knipovich Ridge | collected 2010 | reverse complement strand
GCCGACTACGCGAACCCACACTACACCCCCGCGTGCCGACGCTTGATAGGCCACCATCTCATCCTTACCAAGCCTCTTGCTCACGCAGGAAGGCTGTTTCGGACAGATTCATTTCTCGCGCTATATTCTGCATCCAAACCTCATCACGCGGTTCAGGCAAGATACAGACTGCTGCCGGATTGCCTGCAAATGGTTTCTTTGTGAAAGCATCAACCTGAAAGATTCTTACTCCCATTGAATTCTCCATTTCTTTTCATACAGATAGAAGTAGAATATAGATAGATGAAAGAAAAATATGGTTTTTTCTTCAAATAAATCATAATAACCAATTTTTAAAATTATATCAAACAATTTTGCAGCAAAGAGAGTTCCTGTAAATAGTGTGGCTTATGAAAAATCAGAAAATGGAGCGGAACGTGGTTCTTATGGGATTCACATCCTTTTTTACGGATGTATCCTCGGAAATGATCTATCCTCTTTTGCAGGCCTTTGTGAAGATGATTATGGCGGCAAATACCGCCATGCTTGGCCCTGTACTTGGAATCATTGAAGGGATAGCTGAATCAACCGCAAGCCTGCTTAAAGTATTTTCCGGTTATTATTCGGATCGATTGAATAAACGGAAAGCCATCACCATAGCCGGCTACACCACCTCTGCCATCGCCAAATTCTTGCTGTTATTATGTTCTGTGGGATGGTATTTTGTCATGTTTGCGCGCTTTTTTGACCGGGTGGGGAAAGGCATACGCTCGGCTCCGCGAGACGCGCTGATTTCGGAGTCTGTCCCCAAAGAAATCCATGGCAGGGCATTCGGCTTTCAAAGGGGAATGGATTTCGCAGGGGCCACTCTGGGGGCGCTGATCTGTTTCTTCCTGGTCAGGCGATATTTAGATCCTGTCACAGGCAATTTGAAAGATATCTATTCGTTTTACAAATTGTTTCTGATAGCTATCGTGCCCGGCCTGATCGGTATAGTCTTTCTCTTTTTTGTAAAAGAGAGAAAACATAAAATCAGCAGTTCTCCCAGGAAACTAAAACCCAACCTTAATTTCCGAAAGTACGACCGCAATCTTCAGGTTTTTTTCCTTGCCCAGTTTGTTTTTACACTCGGGAACTCATCAAACCAGTTTCTGCTTCTGCGCAGTATGAGTTTGGGATATGCTCTATCTACCGTTATAATAATGTATCTAATATTCAATATGACTGCGAGCCTGCTGTCGCCGGTATTCGGCTCGCTTTCCGACAGGATCGGGCGCAAGAAACTATTAATGGCAGGTTATGGGTTGTACGCAGTAGTATACAGCGCTTTTGGGTTTATTACGCCCGGCTCAAACCGGCTCTTATTTGGTCTATGGTTGATATACGGCATTTACTATGCCATGACAGAGGGGGTGGAGAAAGCATTTGTGGCCGACATTGCTCCCAAAGAATCAAAAGCCACTGCGCTGGGATTTCATCAAAGCATAGTGGGTGTTACACTTCTTCCCGCAAGTATCATCGCCGGAATACTGTTTTCATTCCTTCCAGCCGCTCCATTCCTGTTTGGGGGCGGGATGGCAATTACAACAGTTTTTATCATGGGCATCTTTATCAGAAATGACGGCGTAACGCAATGGGGGTAACGCAATGGGGGTCGGGCCACAGGAACATGTTGATATAATAGATAAAACGTTTAATATTTGCGTCAAATAAGGCCTTAGAATGACATTTTGGAGGTCCAAAACACACGTTTAAGAGAAACTCGGCGGGCACGGGCAAAGAGCCGTAAGGTTGAGGAGTCGGGGGGTGCATATCATCTTCGCGAAGCGCAGGCTGCTTACAATAGTGATTTTACCCCTGAAAATAGCGTTTTAAGAGCTAAAAACACCTATTTTTGGAACGTTTATCCATAAATATAAATCAGATAGCATGGCCCGACCCCAAATAGCAACTTTTCCAAGTCATAATAAATAGTTCTTGCAATATATGAACAATTAATTCAAAATATTACAAGTACAATAAAGAGTCAAAACAATAACTTTCTATCATATTTTCTGTGCAACTATCAAAAACAAACAATTATAGGAGGTAAAAATGAATAAGACAGGTAAATTTGTTTTTTTAAGTCTATGTTTCTCTATATTTTTTTGTTTTGGCACCGTTTACGCACAGGACAGTTACCAGGCTGAAGTTTCGGCGAAATACTATAGTTCTGAAGACGATGATAATATTGAATACAAAATATACGGTGTCAATGCGGAGGTATATTTTTCGAAAGTAGATACGACCGGTCATCCCCTCGCTGAGGCCGCTTTTCTGGAGCGCATTGGGAGCATCGAAGTAATTGCGGGAATAGAAGAATATAAAAATGTTGAAGCAGACGGACCTCTATACGGAGTGGGGGCTACATTTATGAATCCAAAGTTGCCGATTGCCTTTCAAGCAAGTTTTATTACATCAAAGCTTGAATTTGACTCGCCATCAGATGGCGACGCGACAAAGGAACTCTACGAATTTGGGTTTGGTTACTTTGTTACTGATCGTCTAATTGCGGTGCTAAAATATGGGTACAGTGAGGTAGAACAACCCATTCCTGGTGTAAAAGAGTACAATAACTATGAATTATCTGCAAAATACGTTAGAGTACTGGCTGACGGCACTGCTTTTAACATTGAAGGTGGCCTTGTGCTAAGGCAATTTGATGACGGTACCGAAGATGGATCAAATACAATTTTTAATGTTTTATGTGATTATTACATTAATCAGAAAGTTAGTATAGGTGCTGGTTTTGAAATTAATACAGGAGACTACAAGGGTGATGAAGGAAAGACCTTTGCTATGGATTTTAAAGCCTTTGTACTTCCACGTATTTCAATTAATGCTGGATTTGAAAAATTTCTTGCTGACAATGATGGGGGGGCAGATAAAGAGTCTTTACAAGTTACACTTTCAGCTCGTTTCTAAACATCGATATTCGATGCATAACACAACTATTTGATTTTTAAAATGATCTTTCAGCGCGCTCAGCATAACATGTGTATTATTCGGTAAGGAAATGCGTTTCGTTATTCATGAGCATCACGCCCGGCAACTCCACTACGATTTTCGGCTTGAGATGGCAGGTTTCTTGAAGTCGTGGACTATACCCAAAGGTCCTTCTTTGAACCCGGCTGATAAAAGACTGGCAATCATGGTGGATGACCATCTTCTGGAATACTTTGATTTTGAAGGAATCATTCCCGCAGGTCAATATGGAGCGGGTGCAGTAGTTGTCTGGGATTTTGGAACCTGCAGCTTTCTTGAAAAAGTCGATCCAGTGAAAGCCCTTGAAAAGGGAAAGATTGTGATGGAACTTCACGGTAAAATCCTGAATGGAGGCTTCACTTTGGTCAAAATGAAAGGACGTGGTGAAAAGAACTGGTTGCTGATCAAGAAAAGAGACAGACACAGCCAGGACAATTGGATTCTTCAGCAGGCGCTGACAGAGGAAAAGAAAAGCAGCCTCCGTGAAAAAGAGCCGCCATGCAAGGCGCATTAATAGCAAATCATTGGACTTTGATTGACGCTTGACAGTTTTTTATAAAAAATGTATGTTCACTGTCTAAATAACGTGGCTGTAAATTTCCACTGAAATGGTTCTGGCAATAACAATTATAATTGGTGTGATATGAAATTTATCAAATTATCAAGTTTTTCCGCTATCCTTATTTTTGTTGTGGCAGGCTGCGCCACTGTTACCCCACCCCCAGCCCAAGTTGAGGCTCCGGTCTCCCGCCTGGAACAGCAGAGAGCACAAAAAGAACTCAGTATTCCAAAGTTAAAGACCTACAAACGAAAAATCGCAGTCGGCCGGTTTACCAACGAAACCAGATATGGCAGGTCTCTCCTGCGCGACGGCGAACTTGATCCACTGGGCAAGCAGGCTTCCGACATGCTTATGAGCCGGCTCATCGCATCAGGGAGATTCATAGTTCTTGAGCGTCCCGATCTGTCAAAAATAAAGCGTGAACAAACAATCGTGAAGGATTTCAACCTTGTTGGGAGCGATACCCTTGTCATGGGCTCAATAACCGAGTTCGGCCGTTTTCATGCCGGCAAGAAAGGGTTTCTGAGTAAGACCAAAAAACAGATCGCCCGGGCCAAAGTCGAGATTCGCCTGGTTGACGTACATAACGGACATGCTTTTTTCTCGGCAACCGGCAGCGGTGAATCCGATACCGAATCCGGGGAAATCGCCGGATTCGGCAGCACCGCAGACTATGATGCAACGTTGAACGACCGTGCCATCGCCGCAGCTGTTTCGGATGTGCTGAATGACATTGTTTCAAAGTTGGAGGAGCGGCCGTGGCGGACTGATCTTCTTCAAATCGAAAACAACCAGGTCTTTATCAGCGGTGGAAAACGCCAGGGTATTAAGATCGGCGATATTCTCTCTGTCATGCTAGAAGGCAAGAAAGTAAAGAGCAAGCAGACCGGATTCGAGATTACCTTGCCGCCAAAGAAATTGGGTGAGATCCGTGTTGTCAGTCAATTTGGCGACTCCGAGGCAAATGAAGGCTCGGTCTGTACAATCATCAAGGGTCCATTCATAAATATGCCCCGTAACAAACTGTTTGTGGCCGAAAGGAAGGAGGGCAAATCATGAAACGTATGCTCGTCTTTTTATCCATTACGCTTCTGGTATTTGGATGCTCTTACCCTACCAGCGGGGTCCGGGTCATAGACGATCGTCCAAGTATCGTGATACAAGGCGCTCCCATAGGATCTTTTCTGCTCGTGGACGGCTTGAACATGGGCAAGGCCGGACTTTATAATGGCCGGGAAAGGGCGCTGCTTCTAGAGCCAGGAACCCACCAGATTGAAGTGATGAGCCAGGGGAATGTGATCCATTCGGAACGGGTGTTTCTCGGGGACGGCGAATTAAAAACGATTAAGATTCACTGAAATGAGAGCAAAAGTCATCACTTTGATTATGTTCATGGCCTTTGGAGCCCTTGGATGTGGCCCTTCCACAAAGTACCATTGGGGTAATTACGAAAACTCGCTCTACCGTTACTATAAGAACCCTTCCGAAGTGGAAGAAATGGCTGAAGCTCTTGCTGAGATTATCGAGAAGGGGGAGCGAGATGGCAAGGTACCCCCGGGCCTTTACGCTGAGTACGGTTATCTTCTTTTTGTCACAGGGAATACCGGGGAAGCGATTGCCTATTTCGAAAAAGAGAAAAACATTTGGCCGGAATCCAGCGTGTTGATGGATAAAATGATCGCTACGACAAAGGCCGCTGATAAAAAAAAGTCTAAATGAAATTCCAACCAGACTTCTTATGGAGTAGCCGATTGATGACTAGGAAATCGCCATTTTTCATAGCCTTATGTTTTATATTGTTGACCGGCTGCGTAGCATCGATTCCCAAAAAGGACTATACAAAGTTTCGTACCGAAGATCCCAGGTCCATCCTGATTGTTCCGGTTGTAAACCGGAGCGTAGACGTGGACGCACCTGACTATTTCCTTTCCACTGCCACTCTGCCTCCTGCAGAACGGGGTTACTACATCTTTCCTGTAAACCTGGTCAAGCGGCTCCTTGAAGATGATGGGCTTTCCGACGCGGACCTGGTGCACTCTGCCGATCCGACCCGGGTTGCAGAATTGTTCGGGGCAGACGCCGTCCTTTATATGTCTATCCTGCAATGGGACGCAAAGTATCTGGTCCTTTCAACCACCGTGACCGTAAAGTTTGCATACAGCCTCAAGAGCGGAAAAACAGGCGAGCCGCTCTGGGAGCACTCTGAAACGATGGTTTATTCGCCCCAGCAGCAGCAATCATCCGGTAGCCCTCTTGCGGACTTGATAGCTCAGCTTGTATCCGCCGCTATTACAAAGGCTGCTCCAAACTATGTTCCGCTTGCGAGGCAGGCGAACGCAAATGCTGTTACAAGGCCAGGCCAGGGTTTACCCGCAGGTCCCAATCATGAGAAATACAATAAGGATATAGATCAGTTTTAAGTAACTCCTCGATAGTATGCCAATCGTCCGGCATAAGGTTCGAACACCTGCATAAGATGTGATCTTTCCTGGCCGGATAACGGCTTTAAATCGCACCCAGTGTTATACTCCTATACAAATCTTACACTCCAAAAAAGAAAACCGGAAAAATATCGTAATTGTTCATTTGAGCCATGACGCCGCCCTGGGAGATATGCTTTTCTGTCTGGATTAAGTGTTGTTTAAAACCTAAAGCGTGATGAATTCGACTTTTTACGAATTCATCATGTGTTAAATTTCCAATAAAAGTGATACTGTTGTAGACAAAATATTTTGTTTGTACGTCTTAGATACTAAAAAGGTTTGAGCAGGCAAAACATGCCCCTGTCGGATCAAGAAAAACATAATAGCAAGGCCATGAAGACTGTGTCTCAGGTGACAGCACTGGTAAATCAGGCCAGGGCCGGGAGTAAATCAGCATTTGAGCAACTTGTGGATTTGTTTCACGAAGATATCTTCCGCATGGTCTATTACCGCACCCGCGCTCGCATGGACGCGGAGGACATTACACAGGAAATTTTCCTGAATGCGTTCAAAAGCCTGTCGAAACTGAAAAAGGTCGAGCAGTTTCGTATCTGGCTTTTAAGAATCGGGTTAAATCGGATCAGTGATTTTTATAGAAAAAAAAAGGTTCGGTCTATATTCGGAGCTTATTCCGACGATGATAACATTGATCAATCTGATACAATACACAACGATCAACCTGAGGCCTTGAACAATCTTATGAAACAGGAATTCTGGAAACATATAGGTTTGCTTTTGGAGAAACTGTCAAGTATGGAGCGGGAAGTGTTTTTGTTGAGATTCATGGATCATCTTAATATCAAGGAGATTTCACAGGTTTTGAAAAGGAGTGAAAGCTCTGTCAAAACCCACCTTTACCGGGCACTTCAGAAATTCAGAAAAGAACCTGAGTTAATAAACTTACTCAAAGAGGAAGTAACTTCTCAATAAGTGATGGGGAATAAGATGATAAAAGGCTCCAGAATTTATTGAGAAGTTACAAGAGGAAACACTATGAGTGTTGATAAAAGCGTTCATCTGAACGAAGACCAGCTTCTTATGGCGGTTGTGGAAGAAAGCGATCTGCCCATCTCACTGCGGGAGCATCTCTACACGTGCCCCCAATGCCGAGCCGATAAAGTTCGATTTGAGCATAAGCTTACACAAGTTGGCCGGATGGCAAAAAATTATACCCCTCCGTCTAAACGGAGGATTTCCTTACCAGACTCTGAACCCCGAAGCTTTTATCTATGGTTTAGTGGCCGGAGGGCAGCTTTCGGTTTGGCTTTGACAGTGGCGATGTTGGTCCTTGTTGTGTGGTGGACTGCCCCGTTCAAGATCACCCCTGAAGGCGGGGTGGAGATAACGGCACGTGAAATGCAGGAGGCTGAAAGTTTTATGGCTGAAATCAGTATCCTTGCGGAAAATGCTTTGCCCACAGTTTATCTGGATATAACCGGAGAATCGTATACAGGTTTAGATGAAGAATTTATGCAGTTTATTATTCCATCCATAAATAAAGAACCCCGGTCTTATGATTCGGGGACGAAAGGAGTTATGCCATGTTAAATTTAAACAAAGTCTTAATTGGAATGTTTCTTTTTGTTTTTGCTGTTTCAACAACCGTAGCCTTTGGTCAGGAGATGCCTCACGGTAAATGGTGGTACAGCCGGCTTTCGTCCGAAAAGCTCAATCTGAGCAATGAAGAAAAGAGTAAGCTGGATGAAAAGTTCTTCGAGAGCCGTATCAAGCTGATTGATTTAAAGAGCGTTGTGGAGAAAGAACGACTTCAACTCGATAAGCTCATGGGAAGAGAAACATTGAATGAAAAAGCGGTCATGGAACAGTTCAAAAAACTTGAAGCGGCAAGGGCCAACCTCTCTACCGAGCGTTTCGGATTTGTGCTGGAGGTAAGAAAAATTTTAGGCTTCGAACGTTTTCAAGAAATTAAGACGACCTTCAGACATTTTAGGGAAATGAGTCCTAAGAAGCGTCAAGAAAAGATGCGCGGTGCAATGGGCCGCCATCCAGAATAATGGATATGGAATTGGTTTAAAATTGGTTTTGAACAGCTTCTAAAAAAAAGCTCGTCAAGCTGTGGTCATTCTATGCTTGACGAGCAATACTTATTATGACAAGAATTAGTGCATTGAAAAATAACACTGGCACCGAATTGCAACCCTTAATAGGTGATGATTTCCTTGGAGTGAGGAAAACAAGTGAAGATCACCATAATCTTTCCTGGAAGAAGTCTCGAAACGGCAAAGCCTTCAGGTTCTGTCATGCCGTTGGCCCCAACGTTGTTGGCCGCCCTAACGCCGGATGAACACGAGGTTTCCATTGTAGACATGTTCTTTGGCGATCAGGTTGACTATGAATCTGACGTCGATGTAGTTGCCATCACCGTTCGCACCCCTCTTGCCGATATTGCATACGAAATAGCCGATAATTTTCTAAAGAGAGAGAAAAAGGTTGTCTTAGGGGGGCCGCACATCTTTGCCTTTCCCGAAGAGGCTAAACAGCACGCAACCGCTGTAGCCATTGGAGAAGGCGAAGAACTTTGGCCGATTATCCTCAAGGATGCAGAACAAAACGAGCTAAAGGATTTTTACGTGTGCGGGCCCTATCCAGTAGATAGGTTGAAGGGGTCAGTCTATCATAAAAAAGAAAGACCGACGCTTAGAGATCTTCCCATGATGAGGCGGGATCTACTCCCTGGAAAACGCTATTTCATGGATTCAATATTCACAACCCGCGGCTGCCCCAACCACTGCCGGTTTTGTCCGGTCACCGACATCTTCGGGCCCAAAATTCGGCACAGGCCTATCGATGAGGTGGTTGCTGAAGTATCCACCCTCGGCAGACGCTACTTCGTTGTAGACGACAGTGTTTTCGGCCACCCGCAGATAGTAGAACGACCTCAGGAGAATCAATATTATCTTGATCTTTACAATGAACTGGCTCAACTGCGCCCAAAACGCCTTTGGACAGGTGCCGGAGGCTTGTCCGCAGTGAATTACAAGCTTGGCCGTAAAATACTGGAACTTGCCGCAGAAAGTGGTCTTTGCAGTATAGCCGCAGGGCTGGAGTCCATATCTGCGGATGGACAAAAACAATCTGGTGCCTGGCGAAAGCTGCACTATACCTCCCCGGACACCTTTGATATCCAACAAATGAAAACAAATATCCAAACTATCCAGAGCCTCGGGATTGAAGTTAAGGGGTTTTTCATCATAGGCTGGGACGAAGATACCCTTGATACCTATCGCAGAACCCTCGATTTTTGCGACGAATGTAACATTATTCCATTCATTTTTACCCTCACCCCTATGCCCGGCAGTCAGATTTATCGGGAGTATTTGCAGCAAGGTCGGATCCTTACTGATCGCCCTTGGGACCACTACGGTGGCGGCTATGTTGTCTTCAATCACCCCTTCATGTCGGAAAAGGACATATTAGACGTCAACGCCGAGGTCATGAGGGAGGGCTATAGTATGGGACGGATTCTGAAAAGAACTCTTAAATCGGTAAGTCACCGTTTTTCCAAGGATGTTGCTACAAGCTCGTTCTTCACACAACTGGGCCTGCGAAAAGCCTACCGGCAATTGTATGATCAGATTCCAAAGTCATTTCGAAATTGACTTACAGGTAACAGTTTTCCGGCGGATCAATTATTATAAGGTGTAGAGATGGATTTATCCCAACCACGGATTCTGGGAAGGACAGGGCTTAAGGCGGGACGGTTGGGGGTTGGCGCGGGATACGGTGCACCTGCAACCGCTTTTGAAGAAGCATTTGAAAGGGGTTGCAATTATTTTTACTGGACATCACGCAAGGCCGGGATGCGCCAGGCCATCATGAATATCTGCCGCCGGGGGAAGCGAGATAAGTTGATCATAGCTATCCAGAGCTATTCTCGTTCCGCCTTCCTGATGGAAGCTTTTTATAAAAAAGCTTTAAAATCCTTATCCCTGAACCACGCGGATATACTGCTTTTGGGCTGGCACAACAAGCCGCCCGCCCAGAAGCTAATAGATAAGGCCCTGGACATGAGAGAGAAGGGGTTTTATCGATTCCTGGGTCTGTCTGGCCACAATCGGTCTCTCTTTCCCGAGTTGGCCGAGACCGGGGTCTTCGACCTCTTCCACATCCGCTATAACGCCGCCCACCGGGGAGCAGAAAATGAAACATTTCCACATCTTCAGGGTGAAAAAAGGCCTGGCATCGTCACATACACTGCCACTCGCTGGGGCAAACTTTTAGACACCGGGAAAATGCCCCCTGAAGAGCTCCCGCCCTCGGCTCCTGATTGCTACAGATTTGTCCTTTCCAATCCAGCCGTGGACATCTGTTTGTGTGGACCCAAGGACGCGGAACAAATGAGAGAGGCTTTACGGACACTGGAGCTTGGCCCCCTGGATAAATCGGAACTGATGCGCATGAAAAAGATCGGGGAACATGTCCATTCCAAAACAATGAAAATGTTCTGATTCAGTCCGTCTTTCGGAGGTGTCAGACATAAGGGAAAAGCTGCTCAATTGGGAGAAAGAAACAACGCTGTTAAATGATGCACAGACTTAACCCGGATTTCTCATGAAAATATCAGACAAATTACAATCGCTTAAAAAGCCCTTTTATCTTGTAGGCCGGCTAATTAACAGATCTGATTCAAAGACAAAGGTCCTCAGATTTCTCTGGAACTCTTTCCCTTGGCTGATGGTTGTCCTTATTCTGCTTTTTATCATGATAATGGGCGGTTTGATCAAGGGGGAGAAGAACAGCCTGGAGGAGGCAAAGAAAGCAGCAATAAAGAAAGAGGTGCCCCCGGTCAGTGTTATCACCCTGAACCTTGTCCCGTCCCGGCTGGAGGACAAGATTAACCTGCCGGGCCAAGTAGAACCTTACGAAGATGTACAGGTCAAGGCCGAGGTGCCCGGGCAAGTCGTCAAGGTCCTGGTCGAGGAGGGGCAAGCAGTCGAAAAGGGACAGGTGCTTATTCAGCTCGACGACCGCGACTACCGTTCCCGGCTGGCCCGCATCGAGGCCAATTATCGGCTGGCCAAACTCGATTACGATCGCACAATCGCCCTGGCCAATAAGAAGGTCACTTCCCTATCCAATCTGGACACTATCGAAGCCCAGCTCAAGGACATTGAGGCTCAGGTAAGAGAGGCCAAGCTGGCCTTGAGCCGCACCGGCATCGCTTTCGATTTCCATGAGATGAAAATCTCCTGGGTCAGTGAGTCGAGCCAGTGGTGGAGCTCCATGGCCAGCGCTGTAATCTTCGGCCTGGCCCTGGCCACAGTCCTGACCCTGGTTGTTGTCCCAACCCTCTATGCTTTGGTCTACACGACCAGTCTGGCCGCCGAGCGTGGGGTCAAAAGTGTCCGCCGGGCATACTGGGCCCCATTCTACCGACTGACCGGTACCACACCTGATGAAGAAGAGAGTGTTTGACGCCTTAAACCCCAATCATCCGGGGTGTAAATTTATTTAATGAACTTATTACATGGAGGTGGAAATGTCAGAGAAAATAGCTTTTCAGACAGATAAGGCAGCGGTATTAGGGGGCCCTTATTCACAGGCAATCATCCATAATGGCTTGATATTTCTCTCTGGTCAGGGAGCGGTTAATCCCCAAACAAACCAGGTTGCGCCAGGAACAATTGAGGAAGAAACAGAATTAGCTTTGGAAAATATTCGAATTATTCTCGAGGAAGCCGGGTCATCTTTAAATAATCTCTTACAGGTAAGAGTATACTTGGTCGATATTCGTGAATATGGTCGGTTCAATGAGGTGTATAAAAGATATTTCCAGAAAGATCTTCCGGCAAGGACATGCATTCAGGCAAGTAAACTTCCTTTTGATATCCGCGTGGAGATTGATGCTATTGGCTTTATATAATTTTCCACTTTTGCAACATTAGGGTCTATTCTCATTTTTATTAGAAGTGGTTTCAAAACCAATCTTTCGCTTTGGGTTTCAAAACCAATTATAGGAGGTGGAATTATGGACGGAGATCAAGTCGGTGTTGTTGTAAATTTTTACGCTAAACCTTGTGTTGCTGCAATAAAGGTGACCAGTGGTAGCATCAGAAAAGGTGATCTGCTGAAGTACAAGGGGCACACTACCGATTTCACAGAAGAAGTGACCAGCATTGAAATTAATAATCAGCCTGTGGAAGAAGCCAAAGCGGATGATCTGATTGGGATAAAAGTGAAGGAAAGAGTTCGAGAAAACGATAAGGTTTATAAGGTGGTCGAGCAACCCTGAATCTATCTTAAAACCTTAGGGCTCGCTCAAAAATATCCAACCGTTACCCCTTTCCTACTCAAACAGCCC
>SDBS01005477.1_pt1 | contig 12371 bp, 7 predicted proteins | sample 2277091 | NCBI WGS metagenome assembly SDBS01 (sample SAMN10404972, study PRJNA504765) | marine sediment metagenome | isolation source: marine sediment core GS10_PC15, 163 cmbsf | place: Arctic Ocean: Southern Knipovich Ridge | collected 2010 | reverse complement strand
CGGATAGACGGCCTCAAGCCCCAACGTCTTCATCAGACGACGAACCCGCTTCGGGTTGACTTCGATCCGACGCTCCTGGGCCAGGGCGTCTGTCATGCCGTATCGCCCCAGATGCGGACGGGCCGTGTACAACTCATCGATCGCGTTGAGCACCCGCCGCTCGAACGCCGCGGCCTGCTCGTCACGCTGCGGCCGATAGTACAGGCTGCTGCGACTGAGCCTCAGCAACTCACACTGCCGAACCATCGGGATGTCTTCAAAGCCATGGACCATCGTTCGCTTCGCCTCAGTCGTCAATGCCAAGCTGTCGAGCTTTTTTTTTCATCCACTCCAGTTCCACCTGGAGCTTGCCGACCTGCTCGTACAACCGGGCCTCGTGTTCCTCCGAGGCCTTCGCATCCGCCGCCTTCCGGCGGCCGAACAACTCTGGCATCGCCTCCAGTACCTGACGCTTCCATTCGGTAATCTGATTGGGGTGAACGCCGAACTGGCTTGCCAGCTCCGCCAGCGTCTTGTCCTCACGCAACGCCGCCCGAACCACCCGGGCCTTGAACTCCGCCGTAAATCGCCGTCGCTTCCCTGCCATCGAATCGTCTCCTTCCAGGGCCTTCCAGCCCCATCCTACCCGGAGACGATTCCACCTTAAACCCGGGCCCAGTTTTTGGGGACACGCTCAGTGTACGAAACCGAAGCAAGACTGTGGCATGTTCTTGGGAACAAGAAGATGGAACTGGAGGCCTGCGAAAGAATCCTCAAGAGAAAACCCAAGGATACTCTGGCAGCGCAACTTGCCAAGATTGATGCGCCGTTTACGCAAGCACGTGTCGCAGAGCTGAAAGGCCAATCAGGAAAGGCCGAGACTATTTTTAAGGGTAAAGTCAGCAACAGCCGTCCGAAGATGCTCTCGTTCTACCTTTCCACGTTGGCTGATTTTCACCTGAGGCAAGGGAATTGGGCTAAGGCGTTAGAAGTCTTCGAATTAGCGGTTGGGGCTGCGCGGATACATAAGCTTTCGCCGGATTCTGAGGCCAGCCTGGGCACTGAGTTTTCGACTGCTCTCTGGGCTGTGAAGAAAAGGCATAATGCCCTGGGGATAGCCTTGAGAACGGCAAAGATTCATCTGAGCAGTAGTAGGACGGGCCACGAACTTCTTGCTAAGGCAGTCCTGACGGGACATGTTCTCACGCGGGGTCTGGAAGATTCAGAACCACAAAAGAAGAAGGCGCGTTTGCTGTTGGAAAAGGCTTCAAAACGATTTCCTGTCGGCAGCCCGTATTCCATTGCGTCGGTGGTGCTTGTTCTCACTGGTAAGCTTCCAAGGGATGAAGCCATTGATCGGGTGAAGAAAGTTCTCAAGGCTGCACCGCATCTTGACTGGGCGCTGTGGGCAGCGCTGTATCTGGGCCTTTCTGAACCAGAACATGCGAAAGATCTGTTGAAACTGCTTCCGGAGAAAAGCCTGCAAAGGCGTATCGCAGAAATCGAGCAGAAGGCAGCGGCCGCTGGGGGGTAGAATACAGATGGTAGCCGGCAGGCCGGCGACGGCCTCCGGCCTCCAGCCTGCAGCCGAATGCTACCGCCCCCATGCCTTCGCGCCGGAGTTGATCTGCCTGTAGAGGTCCCTGAATTCCTGCTTGCTCAGCGGTTTGAAGTTGCGGGCTATCTGAAGGTTCTCCGTCAGTTGCCTTTGCGACGCCATACCGGCAAGGGCTACGGCGACCGGCTGGCTCAGGGCGAATCGCAGCAGCAGTGCCGCGCCGGCTTTGCCCTTCCGGCTCCCAACCAGCAGCCCCGGACGCCCGCCAAAGGTCTTCATGGCGATGATGCCGCACTTTTTTTTCCGCGCCGCGGGCATTTGATCCTTCAGGGCCGGCTGGGTGAACCTCGCCGGGTTCACGTAGCACATGAACGTGTCCCACTCGTACATTTCCAGGGCCTGCTTGACCTGCGGCGAGTTCGGATGGCCGGTGACGCCGATAAACCGCACGACCTTCTGGTCCCGCAGCTTCCGCAGGGCCGCCAGGACGCCGGTCTTCCTGCCAAATCGCCTTACGTCATCCTTTGCGCTGACGTTATGGACCTGGATCAGGTCGAGTTGATTCACGCGCAGGCGGCGGAGGCTGATCTCGACCTGCCTCATGGCCGTATCGTACATGCGTCCCCCCGTCTTGGTGGCCAGGAACAGGCCCTTGCGCCGCGGCGTACCCATGAGCAGGCCCAGATTTTTCTCGCACAGACCGTTTTCCCCGTAGACGTATGCGGTGTCGAAATAATTGATTCCGCCGTCGACGGCATGGGTGAGGAACCTCAGGACGGCGTCCTTGTCGGTGGAATCCGAGAGAATCCCGTCGCCGCCTGCGCCCAGGATGCTGACCTTGACGCCCGTTTTGCCGAGCGATCTTTGAGGCAGTTTCCCCGGAGCGGGTTTGGATTTGCCGGCGGAGAGAGATCTTCCCTCACAGCCGGTGGCCAACATGCCTGCCGCGACAGTTGAGGCAGTCTTGAGAAAACCCCGGCGCGTCGTTGAGTCATCCATGGCAATGCCCTTCGTCCCTGGACCAATCGCATGCGAGCGGGTCAATCTGAAGATACTATAACACGCGCCCTTTTCACCGGCCAGACGATTCATGTGACGTTGCTGATTTGTGGGCCAGGCGGTAGAATATGACAAGTCCAAACGACCAGCCGCGGACCAAGGACGTGCCGGGCGAGGCCGCACTTGCCGTGGACAGGAGTGAAATGGGTATGAGAGCACGCAAGTCAATTATCAGCCTGCTGGCTTGTCTTATTGGTCTGTTCGCGGCGGCTTCATCGGTCCAGGCGGACGAATCGCACCTGGCAGCGATGCGGCGGATAAAAAACATCGCCCTGGCCGAGCAGACCGCCCAGGCGGCCGCGAAGAAGGTTCTGGCTGATGCCGGCGTGAAACTTGGGCCATGGCGCAGAATAGGCCCGTTCCGCGATCAAGGGCCGCTGCTCAACTGGATGGACAACGTCGCCTCGAGTTATGCCTGCCGATTCGACGCGGAAAAAGACGCGATGGCCAACGGGGGGATGCCGCTACTCGGCAAGAAATATCCCGCCCCGAATTTCCCTGCAACCCCCAAGGCCGTGCGAAGTTGGGCCGAGCACCCGGAATGGATCGACGGCTACTACCAGCAGTTGCCTCGCGGGCCCGCCCCGTCCGCCGGTGAAACACAATACGTCTATTGTGAGATCACGGCCGATAAGCCGGCCAAGGTTGAGATCGACTGCATTCTCCGCGCTCCCGAGAGTGACAGGCGCATGGGCGGGTACGGCATGGAGTACTGGCGCCGCACGGGACGGTACACGTGGTGGGTCAACGGCAAGGAGATATTGAAATGGGGCGGAAAAGGCTCCCGTGACATGCCGCAGAAAGCGGCCGTCCAACTCAGAAAGGGAAAGAACCACTTTCTGGCCAAGTTCACCAACAACCGCCACGCCTACGGCTTTGCGTTCTCACTTTACGGGATGCACCCCAATCTGCGCCATGAGCGCGGCTTTGAGGGGCTATGGCGACCACTGGAAATCAACAAGACAACAGACCTGCCCTTCTACCGGGAATCGCCCGATCCGCCCAAGTGGTTCGTGAAGAAGGACAATTGGCTGCGGTCTCTTGTTGCATCACGGGACAAACTGCTGGCGACACCCGGGGGCGCCAAGCAGATTCCGTCAATATGGCCGGCCCTTTACGCCGCTTTCGACTCCTCGCAGCCCCGTCGCGAGATCTCATTGGCGGCAGCGCTGTGCGGCAAGAACAGCAAGGACCTGCTTGTCAAACGCCGCGAGGCACTTGAATCATGGATGGCATCGAGGTTCATCGACTACGCCCGCAAGGGCCTTTCACTCACAACAGCCTCTAAATCACCACCGAAGCCGGCGCAACAGGTCATCGAAGACGTAACGCAGCTCGCATACTACCGTGACTCACTGGCGCGGCTGCTGGCGCTGCGGTTCTATCCTGAACCCATGGCGGGGGTGGAGCATGCGGCCAGGGACTCCAGGGGGCGAATTGTCCCGGCCATGGAGAAAGCACTGGAGAAATATCCCACTTCGCCGGCAGGTGACCGCCATACGGCACGGCTGACACGGCTGGAATCCAGGGTTCGCCCGCTGCTGGCCAAGCTGCTGGCCACGGACAAGCCGATGGCCGACGAGATTTTCGCGGCCGTCGAGGCAATGGACAAGATGTGGGACCAGACGATAGGGGAGCTGGGCGAACTGCTGTTCCTTCAGCGGCCGACCTACAGCTATGACTCGATGATGTTCATCGCTGCCGGCACCAAGCAGGCGTCGATTCGTGTGTTCGATCCGAAATCCAGGAAGGTGCGGACGCTCCTTGACGTGCCCGGCCCCGCTCACGAGATCGATTTGTCCTGGGATGGAAAGACGGTGTTCATTGGCGGCGGCAGCCGGATCAGCTCCGTTGGCATCGACGGTAAGAACTACCGAGTCCTTCAGAAAGGGCAGTCGCCAAGCGAGATGCCGGACGGGCGCCTGGTCTTCTTTGATAATGAGATGGGCCGTTCGCCCTGCAAAGGTAATGGGCCGCGGCAGCTCCTGTTCATATGCGATCCGGACGGCAAGAACAGGAAAGTCGTATCTGCCAACCTGACGATCGACCTGTCCCCAAGTGTCATGAATGACGGGCGGGTAATCTTCACCCGCTGGGATTATGGCGTGAACAAGAACGTCTTCAACCGGCACGCCATTTGGGCGCAGAATCCCGACGGCACGGGGATTGATCTGTTCTTCGGCAATACGGTGATTGATCCCCGTTCGATGAGCCGCCCCCGGCAGGTTCCCGGTCGGCCTGAGGTTATCACCGTGTTTGCACCTCACCATGCCCATCTCACCGGGCTGGTCGGCATGGTTTGGAATAGCGCCGGCAAGGAGGCCGCGGATGGACTCGGGTTCCGCCGGGTGACCCGGGATACCGCTTCGGTGGGTGACAGGCCTCCCGTGCACGCCTACCAGGACGCGCAGCCGTTGAATGAGCAGTTGATCCTCGTCTCCTACGGCGGCCGCGCCGACCGGAAAGTGGGCCTCTACCTGCTGGACCGCTCCGGAAACAAGAAGTGCATTATCGAAACCGCGGGGACATCTGGCGTTCACTCGTCCCAGCTATTCGGCGCACAGCCCAAGCCGCCCGTCATCCCCGATCGCAGTCAGATAGCCAATTGGGTACCCAACGTCGACCTGTTCAAGCAGATGCTGTCCGACCCGGACTGGAGCCAGAAGGCAACGATGCTGATGCACGATGTCTACCAGGGCATCGAGCCTGAGATCGAGCGAGGCCGGGCCGGGTACCTGGCCGTTATGGAACAAGTGATCCAGTCCGGCGGCAGGGGCGGCTCGATAGGCGTGGGCACTATCTGGTACGCCAACAGGGTCATTGGGCTCGTGCCGATAGAGCAGGACGGATCAGCCCACTTTGAGGTCCCCGCGCTGCGGAGCCTCTATTTCCACGTGCTCGACAAAGAGGGCAGAATGCTGATGACCCAGGGGTCCGATTATCACGCCATGCCGGGGGAATCCCGCGGTTGCATCGGGTGTCACGAACAGCGCAAGGGCATTGATGCGCCGCCGGGCACGCCCAGGACGCCGATTGCGGCAAGGAAGGCGGCCATGCGGCCGAAGATGCCTGACTGGGGAACGAACGGGATAATCGAGTATGAGGCCGTCGTCCAGCCGGTGCTCGACAAGTACTGCATCAAATGTCACAGCGGCGCCAGACCCAAGGCCAATCTCAATCTGACCGGCGACAGGACCACTGTATACAACATGTCCTACATGGAACTGACTGACAGGATGCTGGTGCACTATGCGCCCGGCACGGGCAGGACCCACGCCCAGCCCACCAACGACTACGACGAGCAGGCGCCGCTCAGCAGGGGCTCTCTCCTGAGCAAGATGACGAAGCATATCCAGGACCCCAAACAGTGCAGCAACCAGAAGATCCCCTTCGATGAGCAATTGCGGGTTTTCCTTTGGATTGACTCCAACGTTCCGTTCTATGGCCATTGTCGCCAGAAATCGCCCACGATTCTCGCCGAAGGGGCGCGGAAAGAGTTGGGCGCCGTCCACAAGAAACGTTGCGGCGGTTGCCATGGCAATGACAATCCTGATACCAAGTCCGGCCTGAGCGAAGCTCACAGCCAGGTCCACGTACCGGCCTTCCGCCCCGGCCAGTGGGGCATCGCCAGGAGCGGCATGCGGGTGCGTCATTTGAACCTGTCTCACCCCGAACACAGCGCCGCGCTCCAGGCGCCGCTGGCCAAGGACGCCGGCGGCTGGGGCCTGTGCAGCGGCAAGGACGGCAAGTCCGTGTTCGCCACCCCGAAGGACCCGGACTACCAGAAGATACTGACCGCACTCAAGCGTGTGGTGCGTCGGGCCGAGCCCTGCGTCAAGGAGCTGTTGGCAAAGGAGCCGAAGTAGCCCCGCCCTGCCTTGGGCTGTTGAATATCAGCCCGTTTTGCCGAGCGATCCTTGGGCACCACCACGCCGGGATTCCCCAAAGGTTTCTCGGGGGGCGGCTGGGATACTATGGCTTTTCCATTTCCACGAGATTCCGTAGAAAATCATTGTCCGTGGACAGGATCAACCGGGTGCCACCACGTAAGGACTTCTTGTAAGCCTCGATCCGACGCAGAAACCGGAACAATTCGGGCGACTGTGAAAATCCCTTAGCCGCGATCTCGATCACTTCGGCATCGGCCTTGCCGCGGAGCTCCGCCGACTTGCCCTCCATCGCACCGGTAATCTCGTCCAATTCCTTCTGCATCTTCCCGAGAATCTTGTTCTTCTCCTCCTGGGCCTCCGACTCGAACAGCTTGGCGATCCGTAAACGCTCCGACTGCATCCGTTCGTAGACTGAGGGTCGCACAGATTCGATGTAGTTGACTCTCTTGATGCGCACGTCAGTCAGCTCCATGCCGTAGCGCCCTCCTTCAAGCTCATTGGCGGCCGATTTGAGGATTTCCTCCTCTATTTTCTGCCGGCCGCTCTCCACGGATTTGTGTTTTTCCACAGCTTCACGCTCGAGCTCCTCGGTTTCGTACAGGAGTTTGCGGTTAGAGCTGCGAACCACCTCGATAAGATTGTGGCTGGCTACAACGTCCCGTACAGAAGCGTCCACCAGATCGTCGAGGATCTTGTATCCCCGCCTTTCGGTGCGGACAGCCTGATAGAATCGCATCGGGTCAGTGATCCGCCAGCGCGCCCAGACGTCAATGAAAATCCGCTTCTTGTCTCGCGTCTGCATGTTCTCCGGATCGCCGTCCCAGGGCAGCAAACGCTTCTCCAAACGGTTGACGTTCTGTATGAAGGGTACCTTGAAGTACAAGCCGGCCTCGGTAACATTGCCTACGGGCTTGCCGAACTGCGTGATGATAGCCTGTTTGCCCTCCTGAATCGTGTAGATGGACGACATACACACGACTCCCAGAATGACGATCAAGAGCAACCCTGCAATCGCAACTATGCGCTTTTTCATTTCCTGATCTCCTTTCCGCTTGGTTTGCGGTCTTGAGAGTCTTCAAGGTTTAGAAGCGGAAGCACCGAGCGGATTGAGTCATCGATAATAATCTTCTGGTCCACCTGGGACAAAATCTCTTCCATAGCTTCCAAGTACAGGCGGGACCTGGTCACCTCGGGAGCCTTCTCGTACTGCTCCAGTTGGGCCAGGAAGGCGCTTACTCGCCCGGTCATCTCTCTGACGACACGTTCGCGGTATCCCTCGGCCTCCAGAATAGTGCGGTCGCGCAGGCCGCGGGCAGCCGGAACCTGCTCGTTGCGCTCGCCCAAGGCGTCATTGACCACCCGTTCTTTCCGCTGACGAGCGCGGTTGACCTCGTCGAAGGCATCTTTGACGGCCGTTGGAGGTGTTGCCGCCTGTAGCTTTACTGTAACGACTTCTATGCCGGCTTTGAAGTCATCGAGCCCCTTCTGGATTTCCTGCTTGGCATCTTTGGCGATCTGATGCCGGCCGATTGTGATGACCTCGTCGATGCTGGCGTCACCGATCAGCCTCCGCATAACCGCCTCAGAGACATCGTGGATGGCGTCCTCCACTGCTGAACGGGAGTTGTCTGCCCCGCCTATCTTGAACAAATAGTCACGGGCGTTCGCAATGCGGTATTGGACTATCCATTCCACGTGGGCCAGGTTCAGATCCCCAGTGAGCATTGTCGCAACTTCCAGGTGATCCGCGGTCGCAGGCGCATATTCGGTGACCTTCCCGGGCTGCAGTGTGGCGAAACCGAATTCCAATGATTCCACACGCTCGACAGGGACCTCATGAACCAGCTCGATCGGCCACGGCAGCTTGGTGTGCAGCCCCGGGGTTGAAGACCGTGCATATTTGCCGAACCGCAGTATCACGCCCTCGCTGTCAGCGTCGACCGAGTAGAAGATCGACCCAATCAGAAAAACAACCACGATGATGACCGGGATGATCCAGATGCGATGTCGATGACGTTGCCAGATTCGCTGCAGGTAAATCTCGATATCATCTCGCTGACTGTCGTACCCGTATGCCACGGCATTCTCCTTTCCCAGGGGAAGTTAACCTGATTCCTGCGTCATCAGAAAAGGTCGCAAGCGACCTTCAGACCGCCCGGCGCTCGAGAGAATCCCCATTCTTGGCCAATAGCCTTGCCCAGACTTCCACGCCTGCTCATCTCTGGGCAACAACCCGAAATACACAGGGCGAATGAACTGATACTAACCACGCCTTGATGTCGTGCAAGTTTAATATGCCCGGCGAAAGTAGATCCTCGGATTACGCTCTCCTTGCGTTTGCGGCTTCGGCTGTGAGTTCGGCCGGACGGGAGCTCAGCCTTGGGATTCGCGGCTAGGCCTGTCATGGTATGAACGCTTCCGGCGTTGACAGCCGATAATTATTGGAGCTATACTGTTCCAGGACTCGGCCGCGGCAACCCATACCGAGACATAACGGAGATTGTAGATGTCGGTGAAACAGATCACGTTCAGTATCGCAATTCTAATCGGTCTTTCGGCGGGCGTCGCAAACGCCGGGCCGGCCGTCAGCGCCTCGTCGGTCCATTCCGGTCCCCACTCGCCGAAGTATGCCATGGATGGGAATCCCAAGACTCGCTGGGCCAGCGATGCGGGCACCGGCAAGGCCGAGTGGCTCCAGATTGACTTCGGCAAGGTCACGCCCGTCAAGAACCTTGCCATCCATTGGGAAAATGCGTATGCCGCGGAGTACCAGATCCAGGTCTCCGACGACGGCAAGACCTGGAAGACCGTTCACCACAAGAAGGACGGGCGGGGCGGCAAGGATGTCCTCGGCGGCCTGTCGGCAAAGGGGCGCTATCTCCGCGTGCTCTGCCTCAAGCACGGTCCTTGGGCGTTATCCTCTATCTGGGAGATTGAGTTTCTGGATGACGCGTCGGTCCGAGCAATCGCCGCAGGGCGGCGCAAAGCGAAGGAAGTCCAGCGAAAAGCCCAAGTCGAGGCCGTTCGCGCGCTGCCCGAAACCCTGGCCCGTTACGGCGTCCAGGAGATCATCTTCGCCCTGCGTCAGTCGGGCAGGGACCACTGGTACGGCAACTTCGGCTATTACTCCGACAGCAAGGTCACCAAGGCCAATTACTCACCCTACGAGAAAGCAGGCCAGCGCATCGCGTACCGCAACGGCGGGAAGCTCTGCCGGCTTAACCTCAAGACCGGCCAAATGAAGCTCCTTGTGGACGATGCCAAGGGCGGCGTCCGCGACCCGGCCGTACATTACGACGGCAAGAAGATCCTGTTCAGCTACCGGCCCGGCGGCACGCAGTTCTACCATCTCTACGAGATCAATATCGACGGCACGGGCCTGAAGCAGTTGACCCGCGGGACGTACGACGACTTCGAGCCGACTTACGTGGCCGACGGCAGTATTATCTTCGTCTCCAGCCGGTGCAAACGTTGGGTCCAATGTTGGCTGACGCAGGTAGCCGTGCTCCACCGGTGCGACGCGGACGGCAAGAACCTTCGGCCGATCTCGGCCAATCTCGAGCAGGACAACACGCCGTGGCCGCTGCCCGACGGGCGAATCCTGTATCAGCGGTGGGAGTACGTCGATCGATCGCAGGTCGATTATCACCACCTGTGGACGGCCAACCCCGACGGCACGAGCCAGATGGTCTACTACGGCAACCTGCACCCGTCAGTCCTGATGATCGACGCCAAGCCGATTCCCAACACGCAGAAGGTCGTAGCCATCTTCTCCCCGGGACACGGTCGGAAGGAGCACGAAGGGGTGGTTACTATCGTCGATCCGTCGAAAGGCCCCGACGATCCCTCCGGCGCCAAGCGCATCAATCGAGGGTCGAACTTTCGCGACCCGTGGGCGCTGGGCGAGAGTACCTTTCTGGTGGCTCGGGGAACTCAGATCCTTGTCATGGACGGCGCCGGGCGGACGGCGCCGATCTACGATTGCTCCCCGCAAGAGAAGCGGGCCGGCCTGCAGTGTCACGAGCCGCGCCCGCTGATAACCCGGCCGCGCGAAAAGGTAATCCCCTCGCGGGTCCGGATGGATAAGACGACCGGCGAGCTCGTTGTGGCCAACGTCTACAAGGGCCGGAATATGAAGGGGGTCAAACCCGGCGAGATCAAGAAGCTCCTGGTGATCGAGTCGCTGCCCAAGCCGATCAACTTTACCGGCGGGATGGACCCGCTGACCTACGGTGGGTCGTTCACGCTGGAACGGGTCGTGGGCACCGTGCCGGTTGAGCCGGACGGGTCGGCCTACATGGAGCTGCCGGCGATGCGGAGCCTGTTCTTCGTGGCGCTGGACAAGAACGACATGTCCGTCAAGCGGATGCAGAGCTTCCTGACGGTTCAGCCGGGCGAGACGACCGGGTGCGTGGGCTGTCATGAACAGCGGACCGAGAGCGTCATTCCCGCCGCGAAGCTGACGGCGATGCAGCGGCCCCCCAGCAAGATCGAGAAGATCGACGATTGCCCCGACGTGTTCGACTTCCCGCGAGACGTCCAGCCGATCCTCGACAAACTCTGCGTCGGTTGCCACGACTACCAGAAAACCAAGCAGGGCGGGCCGTATGCCGGAAAGATCGCTCTGACGGGCGACCGCGGGCCGATGTTCTCGCATGCGTACTTCACCATGACCGTCCGGCAGCTCTTCTCAGACGGACGGAACCTGGCCAGGAGCAACTACCCGCCGCGAACGATCGGCTCGTCGGCCAGCCGCATCCTCAAGATGATCGACGGCTCGCATTTCGACGTTAAGGCGACCGCCCACCAGAAGAAGATGCTCCGCCTCTGGATCGAAGTCGGCGCGCCCTATCCCGGGACATATGCGGCGCTCGGCTGCGGCATGATCGGAGGCTACGCCCAGAACAGGCTGGTCAACGCCGATACACGTTGGCCGACCACGCAGGCCGGTGCGAAAGTGATCCAGCAGCGGTGCGCGCCGTGTCATAAAGGGCACAAGATACTTCCCCGATCGATGTCCGACGAACGGGGCATGTCATTCTGGCGGTTCTACATGAATGACCCGCGTTTTCAAATGAGCCGGCATATCATGTTCAACCTGACCCGGCCCGAGAAGTCGCTGCTGGTGTTGGCACCGCTGGCAGCCAAGAGCGGCGGATTGGAGCTTTGCCGCGACAAGCAGGGCAAACCCGCAGTCGTCTTCGCCGATAGCAACGACCCGGACTATAAGAAGCTTGTGGAGATGGCCGCCGCGGGCAAGAAGTACCTGGAGAAGATCAAGCGGTTCGACATGAGTGACTTCCGGCCGCGGCGGGAGTACGTTCGCGAGATGAAGCGTTTCGGCATCCTTCCGGCCGATCTGCCGTTTGATGCTCCGGTCGACGTCTACAAGACTGACCAGGCCTACTGGCGCTCGCTCTGGTATCGTGCGCCGGCGTCCGGAAAGTCAAGCTCCCGATAGACCTGAAAAAGGGGTCAGGTATCTTTTTCGCGCCGCAGACGAGACGATTGTCATTTTTTAGGGTTTTTCTAGGGGTTTCTTGCGATTGCCGGCAGTATAGCGCCGAAAAAGGTTCCTGACACCTTTTTTGCGCCCTTTTTTGCGCCCGCCTGTGTCATTCCCATCATCGTGCTCGTGGTGGTCCTGCCGGCACTCCAGCCGCCAACCGGAGAACCTTGGAAAAAGGTGGAAAAAGGGGACATTCTACTTTTTTGCCCCTCCTAGCGTTCGCCCTTTAAAAGTAGGATGTTCCGCCTTTATGCCTAAAAAGTAGAATGTCCCCTTTTTCCCCCGACTATGCTCTTTGTCATTCACGGCCCTCCGTGTGAAACCGGGCGCACACGTGCATTCGACACCCACCTCTCGTAGGTACGCCCTGTGCCTC
>SDBS01005476.1_pt1 | contig 12372 bp, 9 predicted proteins | sample 2277091 | NCBI WGS metagenome assembly SDBS01 (sample SAMN10404972, study PRJNA504765) | marine sediment metagenome | isolation source: marine sediment core GS10_PC15, 163 cmbsf | place: Arctic Ocean: Southern Knipovich Ridge | collected 2010 | reverse complement strand
AATAGTATCTGCCAAGTAAAAACCAGGACAGTCACCTGTAAATTGAAATGTTGTATGGACACGGGCTTTGCCTTTTTCATTTTCCAGCCACGTTGAAAATGGATACAAGTAACACACTCCTGGCCTAGTAGGATGAATGGAACATGCGCCCTCACCATCTAAGAATCGACATGAGACATGTGTTCCATCGTCTGCTGCTGTTTCATCAGTTTTTCTTTTCAGATTAATTGTAGTCATTGTAGTTGTTTGGCCAGATGGTCCAGATTCATTCCAAGTGGTTGTTATTGTTTCATTTTTTATAAAATCCGAAGTTTTTTGATACTTCATGCCTTTGCCAATTGTAATCAGATCTTCTGAAGTTAAAGGCAATCTCCCCTGTCTATTGCAGCAGTTATGACAATCAGGCCAGTAGCATTTCCACAAAATGTATTTTTTTTCTTTTGTCAAAAAAGGAATATGAAAAATTACGTCTTTTACCTTAACAGGATAATCTGTAACCTCGGGTATTTTTCCTAATACAAAGTCTCGTAAAACTGGGTCTATGTCCCAATCTTTTTCTAAAAAGTTAAGCGACTTTTCAATTTCAACGTGAGACAACTATTCAGTTATAACTAGATTTTGAGATGTTATTAATGTTGAGTGATAAAGGAAAGTATGCGTCAGCTACTGAGAACAGAAGATTTGTTTGGGCCGAAATTGTATGGCCATTAATTCTTGAAATAAATGATATAGCATTCACACTAAAACAGTATCAAAAAAAACGAGACGAGGTTTGTGCAAAAAAAAATGTAAATATCACAGTTACCTCAAGGGGACTAGTATCATTAATGCAGAAAGGAATTCTCATTAAAGAAAATGATGTTTACTCAATACACTATAGATTAATTGCGTACATGAGATTAAAAGCAGATTGCGATTATGCAACTGCAATTCATGAAGCTCAAATGATATAGTCCAATTTTTGCATAACTAAATGATTATATTCTAAAATTGCAAAACTCGTTTCAGTAGCCCGATAGTCTAGTGGCCAAATGATTTTCAGGTTAAGGATTCCGCGCTCTGGATCATATGAGTGGATACGCGGGGACGGCAGTTCGAATCTGCCTCGGGCTACTATGATTTTATCTAGAAGCTTGAGCTATTCTTTCTAGCTCATTTTTCTTCCTTATGGATGGAGCATTGGGATCATTTGATGCTGCCATGATAAGATGTTCTGCCAAGTGCTCCTCAATTGCTTTAGGATTTGAAAAGGTGGCTTCTTTTACACAATCAGAAATAAATCTTAAGGCTAGATCAACACGGCGTAATGGAGAAACATCTACTGAAACGTGATAAACTGTACCACCATAAACAATTCTTGTAGTATCCTCGTTTGGTGCTGAAAATTCAATTGCTCTCACTAAGATTTCTACGGGATTTTTGCCCGTTTTTAGATTAATAATTTGAAGGGTGTTTTTCACCGTCTTGATGACAGCAGTTTTTTTACCAGCCATTCTACCTGTGTTTTTAGCATATTTTTTGCCAAAATGCATCAGTTTGTTCGCCAGACGTTCTACAACATTAACATCGGCCTTGTTAAATCGCTTAAGTGCGGAACGGCCATATGTTAAAGGCATAATCGTTTTTTTCAGGGAAATTGCTGTTTTTAATCCAGGATCATGAATCTCTATTTCCGAAAGATCCCATTTTCTAAATAACAAAAGATTTTGAGTTTGTGGCATTGATTATCTCCTTGGTTTTTCTTTCTTACCAATTACTAGCTCATGTAGAGACGTATCATTAACCTTGAAAACTTTGAACCTAACACCCGGAATATCACCCATAGCTCCGCCTTGGGTAGCTCCCATTCCTTCTAGATGAACTTCATCATGCTCATCAATAAAGTTCATTGCACCATCCCGTGGCAAGAAGGCAGTAATCGTCTTGCCGTTTTTTATTAATTGAACTCTTACACATTTTCTAACTGCAGAGTTTGGTTGCTTTGCTTCAATTCCTACTTTTTCCAAAACGATTCCTCTTGCTTGAGGAGCGCCTCCAAATGGATTTGCCTTTTTATCTAATCCTAATTTTCTTCTTTTGTAAGTTGAAATAGACCAGCGTAGTCTTTTTCTTTTTAATTTTAAAACTCTGCCTGCAAATAAACCAAGAGGCGATTTTGCCATAATATTACAACTCGAAGATTGTTTTTTCGGGACTATTAATCAAAACGCTTTTTATGCCAAAATATCTTTTTGCAAGCAGCCTTGCTTTTTCTGCGTTACGACCTTCTCGTCCCACTACAATTCCTTTCTTTTTAGATTCTACTATTACAATAGCTTGTAAAGAACCATCAGGTCTTTTATTTAATTTAACCTCGGATACAAGTTTTGGATTTAATACGTTTTTTAAAAATTTTATTGGATCTTCATCAAATTCAACAAGTTCAACATTTTTCTTTACAATGGCTTGAAGAGACTTGATGTTGGAGCCACCTTTACCAATTGCTAAACCCATTTTACCAGAATTCATAACAAAAATGACTCGATTTTGTTTTTCATCCTCAACGCAATCACGAGCTGTTGCTCCAGTTACATTTTGAAAAAGCGACATTAGTCGCATTTGATCAGTTGATATTTTGATTTCTTGTGTCATCTTTACTCTATTTTACATCCGAACTATTTCAGTCTCATTTAAACTTTCATTAGAACAGTTTTTTGGGGATGTTTTTAACGTCATTATTTCTCTTCGGCTTCTTTCAGAATAGATTTGATGGTTGAATCACTTATTGAATTCAATGAAACTATTGAAACTCTAAATGGTAGTCCACAAAGTTTACCAAGTGCTACAGAAGTACCGTTGAATTGCACCACAGGTGTTTTAATTTTTTTTGCATCTAATTCAATTTTATTTAAAATATTTTTTTGAATCGATTCTGAAATGACAATCGTTTTTGAATTTTTTAACGAGCCTAAAACTTGCTTCGTTCCTATCGTGCATTTATTTTCTTTAATTCCAGTTTTGAGCGTCTTTTCCAGCAATTTGCTCATGAATTCACCATGATATAGCGATCCACTTACAAGTCCTTTATTAGCTTTTTTGATGTTAGAATCTGTTTCAACGCGTAAACTAGATTCAAAAAATCTAAGAGTTAAAGCCAAAAATAATTGCTAACGAAGAAAAAATACTGCCTATTTGTTCAAAGAAATTTGAATTTTTTGAATTCTTTTTATTTTTTATTTCAAACTCATTCTTGTCATTATTTTTCTTTGAAATTGAAATGTTTTCAGAGGTTTCCTCATAATGTTGTGTTAAAACGATTTTTGAATTTGTTTTTTCTAAATTTTCTTTTAGAATTTTATTGTCAGGTTCTAGATCAATGCCTAAATTATAAACAGCTACGGCCTCTTCAAATTTTCCTAATTGAGATAACGCATTGCCTTTATTATTTAATGCAGGCACATGTGATGAATCAATTTCAAGTGTTGTATCATAATACAGAATTGCTTCCTCAATGTGTCCAAGTTTTGATAAAGTTACGCCCTTATTTGTTAAAATTTCAACATCAAGTGGATCATCTGCAATATCTTTATCAAAATAAAATATTGCTTCCTCAAATTTACACAATCTAATTAATGCTGGTCCCAGTCCATCATAATAAGAGATTGTATCGGAATATTCATTTTGATCACAATTCAAAGTTATTTGATTTAGTAATTTACCAAGTCCAATATCTTCGACCGATAAATTATCTGTTTTTGTATATGTTTTTTCATGGATAATTGTAGTTGTTTGTTTTTCTATGTTATTTTTTTCTTTATCATCCTTTTCAATTTCATTTTCTTTAATTATATTCTCATTTACATTATTATTTTCAAATTCTGACTTTTCGGGTATTTGATTATCATCAACAGTTTCATCTTGTATTGATTCCTCAGATTCATCGGGTATTGATTCCTCAGATTCAATATCAAATGATTCAATAAAATCAAAATAGGCTATTTCTTTGGAATCACCATAATATGCAGTCACATCGTATGTGCCGTCAACTTTAAAATTAACTCCAGCTTTTATTAAAAAGCTAACAATAAACTCATTATCAGAATTAAGGGTACCAAAATAGAATCCTGTGGGCGTTCCAAAGGGATCATGAATTCCTATTAAAACTGAAGGTTCCTCAATTAAAGAAACAGATCCAGTAATTGTTATAATATCGCTATCAGTGTAAATTTCTTTATCGGAATCTAGAGTAATGATTTCTAGAGTAGGTGGTTCCTCAAAATCAAAAAAAATTGTTTCATCAAAGAAATTATCAGATATTATTTCAAACGTTATTTCTTTTTGTAATTTGCCATAATCAATTTTCATTAAGTAAGTTCCCAATTCATCATAAAATGGAGAATTGAGTGGAATCATTTTTGAAAAAGTACTGTCTTCTTTTATTTCCACATTATTAGCTGATAAAATTACCCCGTGAGGATCATATACCCTAAGTGCTAAAATAGGCATTGTTTTTTCTTCTACTTGTCCTGAAAAAAATAATAATTCTCCAGTTTCATAAAATGATTTATCTGTAGCAGATAAAATTTTAACATCACCAAAATCGTCAGCAAAAGCTAGAGGAATTGAAATTGCAACAGTTAGAATTAAAAGAATTAATCCAATTTTTGTGCCCAATTCACGAATAAGTTTGGCATTTTTGTATTTAATAATCACGTAGAAATTATACTTTTTTTGAAAAATATCAAAAAGATTAGAACGAAGTTGTGGTTTGATTTAACAGATTATTTCTTTTCACTAACTTGCATGTATAGGTCTACGGTTCCACTACCAATTGGGATGCTACTTCCGACAATTACATTTTCTGTTACTCCTTTAAGATGTTCTATTTCACCAGCACGAGCCGCATGTGCAATCGTTGGGACCGTAATTTCAAAGGCTGCTCTCGCAAGCACACTATCTTTTGTGCCAGCTATACCATGTCGTCCAATTTGTTGCATATAGCCTTTTGAACACATCAAATCTGCTACCAACATAATGTATCTTATATCAACTTCAAGACCCTGATCTTCAAGGGTGCTGCTTAATTCGTTTATCACAGAATTTCTAGCAGCCTCAATTCCCAAAGTAGTCCCAATTTCAAAAACATTGTTAGTTCGAACATTTTTTTTGTCAATTCCTTTAACTAGGAACACTTTAGCCAAATTAGACCCAGTTGTTTGTATTACCCATTCATTTTCTTTTTGCACCAATGTCACACGCTCTATATCCGGTATGCCTTTTACTGTAGTGTTCATCACCTTATTTCTAATGGTAATGACTGTTGGTGCATCAGATTCTTCGACTAATTTTAGAACTATATTGTCACCATCTATTTCTGTCTTGAATTTTTTGATTGATTGCAAAACTTGATCTATTTCTTCAATTGATAGACTACGTTCTTTTAATTTTTTTGGATTAAAGAGAAGTTTAATTTCAGTTGAATAGTTAGTTTCTGAGTCATAAATCAACGAGCTAATTTTAGTTTGCAAAACATTTTTTGCAATTTCTATTGCTTTTTCCCTATGTGTCTTTGATTCATCATCTAAGTAAATATCCATTGTGGGCGTTACAGGCTTCTTTCTAGCATCAACTAGCTCTATTAATCTGGGGAGCCCTAGAGTTACGTTTCTTTCTCTAATTCCAGCAAAGTGGAATGTTCTAAGTGTCATTTGAGTACCAGGTTCCCCAATAGATTGTGCTGTCACGATTCCCACTGCTTGACCAGGTTCAACTTTAGATTTATTGTAAAGTTCTAATCCTTTTTTACAAACTATTTCTATTCCTTCTTTGCTTAATTTTGAATCAAGCAATGCCTCATTAACATTATTTCGTAGTCTATGGTTGAAGGTTTTTGTGTATTTTTTTGCAAGTTCACTTGTTTCTTCTTTAGTAGCCTTTTTACCAGAATCGATAATCATTTGAGATTCAATTAATCTGTTAATGTTAAAGGCCTCGCCATGATCACTTTTTGCAACATCAACTCCATCTTCACCATAAAGGAATTGAACAATATGACCATGAGGATCTCTTACTGTTCCATCATACTCTAATCTAATGTGTTCTAATGCATTGATTAATCTACGTTGCATGTAACCACTTTGTTGGGTTCTAACTGCCGTGTCTACAAGGCCTTCTCTTCCACCCATTGCATGGAAGAAAAATTCCAGTGCTGAAAGACCATCTCTATAATTTGACTTGACGAATCCATGAGAGTCAGGGTTATCATCATGCTCTTTATAGTGTGGCAAAGCTCTGTTGTTGTATCCCGTGAGTAATCTTTTACCTCTTCTTGATTGTTGTCCTAAAGCTCCTGCCATCTGACCTATGTTTAATGATGAACCTCTAGCACCGGTTGTTGCCATTATTCTTCCAGAATTTGTTTCATCAAAGGATTGGTCTGCAGTACTACCAGCTGTATCCCTTGCTTTTGATAATTCATTTACAATGTAAGCTTCTAATGCCTCTTCTGGAGAAAGACCTCTTGTTAATTTCAATGTACCTTTTTTTGCTTGGGAAATAAAATCATAGACGGTGTCATAGCTTTGTTGAATGTTATTTAGAATTTCATCCCTAATTTTATCGGGTAATTCAAGATCATCATAACCATAGCTAAATCCATAGTGGGTAATGAATTGTTTCATTATGATGAGAATAGAGTTAAGAAATTCTTTCGCTTGTATATTACCATAGTCTTTTGCAATTCTATGTAACACACTTTCTGGCTCTTCAGCACCAATGGATGACTTGTCAATAATACCGCTGATTAGCTCGCCATTTTTTATTACTACATCTTTTGTTATTCCTTTTGTTCCTTTTGACCACTTTGAAGTCATAACATAATTGAAATCCTTTGGCAAGAAAAGTGAAAATAGTTGTTTTCCAGTATACATAGGACCATCTTTGCTTTTGGTGGCAGGTTCAGGTAATTTTCCTTCATAACCACCTAACATTGCAAGATTTGAAAATTCAGCTACAGTCAGTATTGTGTCATCTTTTGTGAGTAGATACGCTCCTGTGATAAAGTCTCTTAGTGCACCAATTATTGGACCACCATATCTTGGTGAAATTATTTGATCTTGTACTCTCATTAAAAGAAGTGCTTCTGCTCTTGCCTCTTCACTCTGTGGTACATGAAGATTCATTTCATCACCATCAAAGTCTGCATTGTATGGTGGGCAAACTGATGGATGAAGCCTGAATGTTTTTCCTGGCAAAACTCGAATATAATGTGCCATTATTGACATCTGGTGGAGTGATGGCTGACGATTGAACATTACAATGTCTCCATCAGAAAGGTGTCTTTCAATGAGATAACCATTTTCTAAATTATCTGCGATTAAAGAACGGTCTTCAACAAAATCTAATCTGATTTTCACACCATCTGGTCTAATAATATAGTTTACGCCTGGAAATTTACTTGGCCCATTTATTACAAGTTTTTTTATTCTATCAATATTCCATTCAGTTACAATTTCTGGAATTGTAAGCTTCATTGCAACAGATTCAGGTATTCCTACTTCTGAAAGATCTAGATTTGGATCCGGAGAAATGACAGTTCTGCTTGAAAAGTCAACTCGTTTTCCGGAAAGTGAACCACGGAATCTGCCTTCTTTTCCTTTCAATCTTTGTGTTAGTGTCTTAAGAGGTCTGCCTGAACGATGATGAGCTTGTGGAATCCCTGATACTTCATTATCAAAGTAAGTGGTTGCATGATATTGCAACAAATCTATCAAGTCTTGAACAATTAAAGGAGGAGTTCCAGCGTCCTTGCTTTCTTTTAGTCTTTGATTAACTCTGATAACGTCTACCATTTTGTGTGTTAGGTCATCTTCAGATCTAATTCCCGTTTCCAAAATAATTGAAGGCCTTACGGTAACTGGGGGAACTGGCAATGCCTGTAAAATAAACCACTCAGGTCTTGCGGTAGTAGGATCATATCCAAGCAAAATCAAATCATCATCTAAAATTTGGGTGAATCTTTCTCTAATTGTGACTGGGAGTAATCTGTGTTCTCCAAGCTCAGTTTTTTCAATAAAGATTGTTGGTTTTGTAAAGATCAACTCGTATTGAGTTTTCCCGCAGTGAGGACATTCCTTTGTCTTCTTTGCTTTTTCTAAGATTTGTTCAGGAATTTTCTTTTGTGAAAGCACTGAATAAGCTGCGTCCATATTCCTTATTTTTGTAAACCTGTCAAGTTCTTCCTGAGTAACCTTCAAACGAGAGCAAGAACGACATGTGGATAGCAAAAGTTTGTAGATGTTATCGATGAATGCAATATGCAAAACCGGTTCTGCTAGCTCAATGTGCCCAAAATGTCCAGGACACCTAGCTGCCGTGTTTCCGCAAGTAAGACATTTTTGTCCTGGTTCTAATGTTCCAAGTCTGCCATCCATTAAGCCGCCTTGTACAGACATTCCATCCTCATCATAAGTTTCGGGGGCAGTTACTTCAACCACGGAATATTTCCTAATTTCAGCAGGTGACGATACGGAGAATCTTATTCCATCGATTGCTTTTATTGTTTGAATTGACATTATACCTTCTCCTTTATCAAAAGTCGCGGAGCTATGTTAAGACTTTGCATTTCTTGTAATAAAAGTTTGAATGCATATGCAACTGAAACTGATGAAACTTTAGCCTTGTCCCCACAAACTCTACACACGTACTTTCTTTGTTTGACATCGTGATAAGCAACTAATCCACATCTTTCACAAACATAAATTTCAGACTTGTCAGATTCATCAAGAAGTCTATCTTTTAGAATCATAGAAGCGCCATATGCTATCAAGCAATCTCTTTCCATTTCACCAAATCTTAAACCACCACCACGGGCTCTACCTTCGGTAGGTTGTTTTGTGAGCATTTGAACTTGCCCTCTAGCCCTAGCATGGATCTTGTCGGCAACCATATGGTGTAGTTTTTGATAGTAAACCACTCCAATGAAAACCTCAGCTGGAAATGATTTTCCTGTTCTACCATCATACATTATTTCTTTTCCAGAATACTTGAATCCAGCATGGTCCATAATGTTTTTAACAGCATCCATTTTTTCACCAACAAAAGCTGAACCATCAAATTGTCTACCTCGTAATGCTGCTGCTTTTCCTGTAATTGATTCCATAAACATTCCAACAGTCATTCTTGATGGAAATGCATGTGGATTGATCAAAACATCAGGAACAACTCCATCTGCAGTATAAGGCAAGTCTTCGTTTTTAGCTAATATTCCTAACACACCCTTTTGCCCATGTCTTGAGGCAAATTTATCTCCAATTTCTGGAATTCTCATATCTCTAACTCTTATCTTGTACATCTTTCCTCCTTCATTTGATTGGGTCATAACTACAGTGTCTACAACACCGGTTTCAGATGGTCTAACCCCGATTGATGTATCACGTCGATAAGGACCAGTTGCTTCAAACTCTTTATACTCTTCCATAAATCTCGGAGGGCTTGTTTTTCCAATTAAAATATCACCGCCAAGAACCTCAGATTCTGTTGCAACGACACCATCTTCTTCAAGTAAACGATAAGACTTTTCACCTTTGTACCCCCTGATGTTATCCTCAGCTTCTGGAATTTGAAAATTATCACGCATGCCACCAGGATATTGTTTAGCTTCAGCATCATAGATTCTATAAAAGAATGTTCTCCCAAGTCCTCTATCAACTGAGGCCTTGCTGAGTACAATTGCATCTTCAATGTTGTATCCATCAAATGGCAAAACTGCAACAATACAGTTTTGTCCTGCGGGTCTATCTTCTAATCCTAACAACCCCATTGCTTTTGTAGTCACTATTGGAGTTTGAGGATAAAGCATCAAATGTTGCCTAACGTAAGTACTTGTATTCATCATAGGAGTTGAAAATCCCAAACTCTGTTTTGCCATAGCTGCTTCGTATGTGTTTCGTGGGGATTGGTTATGCTCAGGATATGGAATGATTGATGCTCCAGCTCCAAGAATTGCAGAAGGAAATACTTCCAAATGAGTATGTTTTTTGGAATCTTTTTCATCAAGAGTAATGTAACAGTTTTCTTCTTCGTTTGCATCTATTAGTTCTATAACACCCATTCGCAAAAGATCATTCCAAGAAAGGAGTTTCTTTGAGACTTTATCCAACAATTCGTTTGAAAGAAGTTGTTTGTTTTCTTTGATAATAATTAGAGGCCTAAGCACTCTACCGGCATTACAGTTAACGTAGAGTCGTTTTGTAGCCCCTTCAATTTTTGGATCATGAAATGATATCCCTACATGGGGATGAATTTTTGAATTTCGTCTAAGTTCACGAAGAGATTCAGTTAGATTTTCACCGTCTTTATAATATCCGATTAATCTTCCATCAACAAAAACTCGGGCGCCATCTTTTCTTAATTCATTCTTGGCATCTGAAAAATGAACTGTCCCTAGATCAAATAGTTTCTCAATAATTTCTTCTGAAGAAACATTAACTGAGATTAATGCTGAAAGAGCAAGATTTTTCACAAGACCACAGTTTGAACCTTCAGGAGTCTCACTTGGACATATTCTTCCAAAGTGAGTTGCATGCAAGTCTCTAGCCTCAAAGTTGGGTTGAGTACGGCTTAGGGGAGACTGAACTCTTCTCAAGTGACTAATTGTTGAAAGATAATTGGTTCTATCAAGTAGTTGTGTGACGCCAACTCTTCCTCTCCCCCAGTTGCCAGTTGCGATGGCGTTGTTGAGTTTGTCAGAAACAATTCCAGGTCTAATCGCAGCTCCGACTGCATTAATACCTCTTTTTTGTCCTGATCTTTCTAATTGATATTTCATATCTCTAACCAAATTTCTAAAAGCTGTTCTAAACAAATCAGCCAGCATTTGACCAGCAAATTTGATCACTTTGTTTCCATAGTGATCTTTATCATCTGGATAAATCCAACCAAGTTTTAGTTCAAGCAATTTGCATGCAGCTTCACCAAGAAACTGAGATTTTTCTTTTCTATTTTCTGGGTGTTTGCCTAAATGTGGCAAAAGACCCCAATCTAAGAGTGTTTCAGCTCTTTTAAGTTGAAATTCTTCTAACATACCTGGTGCTATCCTTTTACTGATGTATACAATTGCATCTTTTGATGTTGGAACGTCTCCAGTTTTTTCAAAAGATATTTCTAGTTCATCTTGTATTTCATCTACAAGTGAGACAGCGGCTGCAATTTCTTTGTCAGATTCTAAACCTAGAGCTCGCATTAAAGTTACAACGGGAATATCTACTGGAGAGCCAGGAATTCTTGCAACAATTAAGCCATCATTTTTCATCACAAGTTCTAATTTTGCACGGTAACCTACAATTGAAGAATATACTTTAGCTTTAAAAACAACATTTCCTCCAACTGTTTCTCTATCAACAATAATTTTGTTGTAAGAAAGATCTTCTAGCCCTACAATCACTCTTTCAGAACCATTTATGATAAAGTATCCACCTGGATCTTTTGGATCTTCTCCATGCTCTATTAATTTTTGAGAACCAAAATTATGTAGAATGCAGGCATTTGAACGGATCATAACTGGAATATCACCAATGTGAACAAATCTAGCTTCCAGGATTTTTCCATCTTCAACAACGCTAGCTTCCATCATTATTGGGGCTGAATAAGATACATTTCTTAGACGCGCTTCTGCAGGAGTAATGTGCGTAATGGAGCCATCAAGTTCCATCATTCTAGGCTGTTGAAGTTTTACTTTTCCTAACTGAATTTTGTAAGGATATTCTGCATTCTCAATTTCTATTTGAATTACTTCATTGATGATACTTTGTAAACCTCGTTCCAAAAATTCGTCAAATGAATTAAGATGTTGACGAGCGATTCCCTCTCTTTTGAGAATATCTTCAATGACTGGCCAACGTTTGTTTTTAGATTCCAACAATTATACTTCCACCGCATACCGATAGTACAAACTTTCTCCAGCAGTACTACTTTTTCTTGTAATCTTTATCATGTCACCAGGTTTTACACCAAGTCCAACAATTGCAGGGTCAGTAACAAAAATTAATGGAAGTTCTGTTGGTTTACAATTGAATTTTTTTAAAACTTGTTCCGCTTCTTTTATTGAAATTATTTCATGTTTTGGAACATAAACATGATCTGGAACTAAAACAGGAATTTTTTTAGATACCATAGCTCAGAACCTCATGAATAACATTAGCTGTAACCGAAAAAATATCCACAAATTAATGAAATTCACCGAGAGGTTAATATATATCTAGTCTGAAGTTAATAAAAAAATCCTTATTTTAGTCAAAAATATTTTTCATAACCTTAAATAATATTAATTGAAGCGTAATTTCAATGAGAGCTTTTTTGACAGTGTTTGCTTTATCTGCAATTTTAATTGCAAGT
>SDBS01005475.1_pt1 | contig 12373 bp, 10 predicted proteins | sample 2277091 | NCBI WGS metagenome assembly SDBS01 (sample SAMN10404972, study PRJNA504765) | marine sediment metagenome | isolation source: marine sediment core GS10_PC15, 163 cmbsf | place: Arctic Ocean: Southern Knipovich Ridge | collected 2010 | reverse complement strand
GCTGGCGCCGTAAAATTCAATAGTATTACTGTTGCTGCTGCCGGTCTTATCTGCTCCGATTATGGCCAGTACGCCCATATAATCTTCAGCTATTGCTTCATCAAGGACATTCATGTCAAGACTCAATACCCGAGAGTTTATACGTAGCAGTAGCAGAAGTGTTAGCTATGATTTATCGTCTGCGGAATAGAAAATAGTGGATGGTGACTATTGGGCTGTGATAGAGTAGTAATAACCACTCGCCAATCTCATATCTACATCTCACAATTAACTACCGAAAGCCATTTGGCTGATTACGGTAACTGCGCTCATCTGTTGCTGTAACATAGCTAATGTTTTTTCCAGACGAGCATACTTTTGAATCAGTCTCGTCTCTTTCAGTTCAAGGCGGTCTTCTTCGCGTCTAATTGTCGATTCCATATCCGTGATCCTGTCTTCAACAATGTCCTCGCTGATATCGAGCCGGCCGTCGGTCTTGATTATTTCCGTAAGCAGATCTTCGAGAGCCCCGGCAAAGCCCTGCTTGACCCGGACCGTCTCAGTAAAAGTGCCCTCATCGCTCAAATCTACAGTAAGCTGCAAGCCGTTTTCAGGGTATAAAGGTCCATTGTTACCAAATTCACTATTTCCGGTTACAAGGCCGCCGGGCCAGGTGGCATCGCGGTATACAGATTCGCTCGATAGCTTAATCTTGGCACTGGTGATCCAATTCGAACCGTCCACGTCCGCAACCACCACTTCAACGTCATAAGTACCGGCTGTTGTGTATTTTGTGCTGGCAGCGTAAAATTTAATAATATCACCATCACTATTGCCGGTTCCGTCAGCACCGAGCAGCTCAAGCACACCCATGAAATCTTCCTTGATAGCGTCATTGAATGTGCTCGTGTTAAATTTCATTTTTCCGGCGCCATCAAGAGTAATGCCTATATCAAATGCCTGAATAAGGGTGTCTATCGTATCGGTAAAACCTGGAACTATTCCGACAATTGGATTATTAGCTTGAGTCTTGATAAATGAAACCGCAATATCACCGCTCAATATACCCATTTTTTTAGTCTCGGAATTGTAATCTGTTTTTTCCGCCAGGAAAGTGATTAGTGAGTTATAAGCACCGACCATTTGACTGATTTTGTTGCTGACTGCCGAGGTGCTTCTACTAAGAGTTATTTCAACCGACGTACCCCCAGTAGCAACATCGTGAAGATTCAGTGTTACCCCTTCCAGAATATCGCTGACGCTGTTGCTGTTCTTGCTGATCCACTCCGAGACGCCTTTTGTTTCCGTCATCGTGACGGTTACACTGCCGGGACCAGTAAGTTCATTTTTAAACAAAATCATAGGAACATCACCGAATGTATCACGGAATGTAAATACTATATCTTGGACAGGATTACTATCTATAGTTCCGTCACCAGCGATAGAAACCGTTATATCGCCGGCGTTAACATTTGACAGCAGCTCAAGGGCATCTTGAATGTCAGTATCGGTTGCAGTAGAAGGAATAGATGCAGTTGTTTCGCCTTTATAAGTCAAGGTTATCTGTCCGCCGTTTGACCTTGCACTCAGGGTCATGGTTTGTACCTCGCCAACTGGTGTAACTGAAGGATAGCCATCGATCTTAATCAGCGAGTCCTGAGCATCTTGAGTTTCGATAAAAGTCCCAGACGAAAAGGACGTGAGGTCCGCAAGGGTACTGTTGCCTATTGTTGAAACGGCAAAATCCGGCAAAGTCAGCGTTGAACCGGTACTCAGCCCGATTGAAAGTTCGCTTTCATTTGTGCCATCACCGGGAACACTATCAGTGACGACAATTTTGCCGGCCACCAGTGTGGCTACGACGTTTTCATCAAAAGCCTCGTTAATCTTGTCGAGAAGATGAGCCAGAGTACTATTGTTTGTGAGACTAAGATTTAGCGGAGTTGGATTTATAGGATTGTTGTAATAGTCAAGACCGGTTATTTCAATAACTTCGCCACCTACAAGAGCACCCCCGAACTGGTCGAGATCTACAATTTTTGTGCTCAGTGTCGCATTTTCACTACTAACCGTAAATGCACTATCGGCCTGCCATACTTCTGTACTGCCCGCATTGATAGATATTTGATGGTCGGTCCCCGTTTCCTGGCCGCTTAGCATCAGATGGTATGTACCGCTATGATACAGCAAACTGGCTGTAACGCCTGGGTTGTCAGCAGCATCATTGATTAAGTTGGCGAAATCTTCAAGTGTGGTCTCATCCGCAACTGTAGTGATTATGCTTTCTTTGGCGTTATATGAATAGATGAACGTGCCGCCACCTACATAATCCGTCTTATAAGTAAAAGTGGATGTGTCATGTATCCAGGTTTCACCTGTCGCCAACTGGTCGATTTCGATTGAATGGGAACCTGGATTTGCATCTGATGTTGCGCTGGCTGTCAGTATATCTTTATCGCTGGTGCTTACGTTGAAAGTCTCTAACTTCTCGGCGCTGGAAAGGGCACCCACCGTTGAGTTCAACGCACTGACTTTGCTCCGCAGCTCGGTAATTGCGGTGGTTTTTGTTAGGTAATTATTCTTTTGTACTTGATATGCGGCAAGTCTTCGGCTATTGATTATCATTAACTGCTCGATGAGCGCAGCAGTGTCAATACCTGTTAGCAAGCCGGGAAGTCTTATCTGTCCCACAATGGGCTCCTAAACCTTTTTCTATCTTGTGCCATTTTGTAAATTCTTTTTATTTCTTACAGCCCTGATTATTATCGGCAGGAATATATTGAACCTAAATAAAAAGTTTGCTCAGCCGTTGCATGTTTAGCGTCCTTGCCCGATTATGGTGCGTTCTTTCACATTGCAGATGCCATTAACCATGACAGGTGCCGATATTATCGGATTTTTTTTTGGAAGAAATCTTATCCTGCACCTGATGAGATTATCTGAATTGAATATTGTTTCGATAGACATCAATGGTTTTTTTGCCCCTGCGAACCTGGCTTAGCTTTCCGGCAGTTTCGGTTTGCTGAGCTGTAAGAGCAAGGCATAGGTTCTGGTATAATTTGCGCAATTGCTCACGCCGACTTCTAAATTCAGCCGATTCAAGAATCCCCGGCCGTGTGATTTTCCCCATAAGAGAGCCGGCTTGCTTGCTTAAGACCTCAATTTCATTGATGTTACTCTTACGGGCCAGTTCTATTTGTTTTTCCAACAGGCTTTGTAGCTCGTCCAGCAGGTGTATCTGTTCATCTGGAATAATCTCAACACCATCGACACTCATTGTATTCTAACTCCTGCTTGGGTTTCTTGTTTCGCCTGAGCCAAACTATGTTCGACTTCTTCCAGAAGATTAGCTGCGTCTTTGTGGTCCTTGTTCAGGTCTAAAAGGTCCAGGAGAATATTTTTAGCCTCTTCAAACCTGCCGTCTTTCATATAAAGCGCTGCCAGAGGGAACATAACGGATGTATCGCCCGGGTGCATATTCAAATATACCTCCAGAAAGTGAGTTACCTTTGCGAATGAACCCATCTGGCAGGAGGTTTGAAACAGACCCAGAAGAGCTATCAGATTGTCGGTGTCCAGCTCCAGGCTTTTAAGATACATCTCAAAGGCCCGCTTGTAATCGGCTTTTTGCTGTGCGATCATAGCAAAGCCTGTATATGCCTTAGCGCAATTGGCGTCCAGCCGACAGGCAACCCTAAAGGCTATTTCAGCATCATCAAGAAGATTCTTTTGCAGCGCCACTACTCCAAGCCCAACGTAAGGATCCGCCTCGTCAGGCGATAAGACGGCTGCTTTTTCGTAGTGCTGCTGTGCCTGTGTGTAGTTGCCCACAGAAGTGTAACAGTCCCCCAGCTCCTGCAAAACTTCGTAATGCTGCGTCGAGCCTTGCTGTTCATCGACGTTGTTTTGTGTTATGCCCATAGCAATTCTTTTCCTTCAAAAGTTCCCATTTTGCTTTTATTGCAAAATGCTGTCCCTTAAAAACTGACCATCCCACGGTCGCAATTATGGTAAGAATAATGCAAATTTCATACCGTTAACCTGTACCTGCGTATATTTGCAATTTCCCGATTCCAGATGTAAAATTTGTATAAATATCGAACATATATATTGTTCTAAGACGCATTTATTTCAGTTTTTAACCCCGATGCTCCGGGCTTCCCGGCGGCTATCTGAGAAAATCCAGCAGCGACATAGACATAAGTCTTCCAGCCACTGACAACGACATTTGATATAGAATCTCCTGGCGAGAAAGGTCTATGACTATTTGGGCGATATCGGCTTCCTGTAGGTATGTCGATTCATCCTCAACGTTGTACTTTAGGTTATTCAGACTATCCTTGAGATTGTCTAAGAATCCGATTTTTGACCCCACAGAAACTTCAGTTTGTACCAAAAGGTTGCTTACTTCTTTCAACGAAATTAACACATCATTTCGCTGCTCCTCTAATTGAGTCTCGGAAAGCCCTTTTGTGTTGTTCAATATATCCCGGAGGGTGATAAGCGTATTGAATATATCATGAGTTCCAGGCACACTCACCAGCTCAACTCCGGTACTGGTTATCCCCGTGGTATTAACATACAAGACTTGTCCAGCCGAATCCGTGACAGCTAAGCGCGTATCCCCGATACCTTCCGTTGTTGTGTTTTCTATTATACTCTCGCCTAACGTATTATCGCCGGACACTAATTGGGGAACATTGCCCAACGTATCAGCGAACACGATAGTGAAGCCGGCTGCGTAGGAACCGGTTACTGTTACGTCACCCACAGAAAGGTTCGACAAATTCTCAAGAGCAGTTTGAACATCACTTGCACCTTGACCGGAAGTGATGGCAGCGGTCTTTTGTCCGTCGAAGGTTAAGGTAAAGCTACCACCGCCCGGCACTCCACTAAAAGTCAATGTTTGAGTTTCCGGACCTTTGCCCTTGAGAACGGTTACGTAATCGGTCCCATCGTTAATAGAGAGTCTGTATTTGGCTGGATCAGTGTCGTCGCTTATCGTTAGCCAGGTATAGCCTTGAACATTCGATGTCCCATTTCCAGATGCAGCGCCGGTATTGCCCAGAAAGGTTGGGGCACTGCGGTTATTCGAACGAAAAATATTATCGCCTATGAGAAAAGCACTGGATTCTACACCGTGAGCCACCTTTATATTCCGCTCCTCATTACTACCCTGGTAAGTTACACTGGTAATTTCTCCATCGGTGCGTTGTACAAGATATGGCGCCGAGGCCGTATCGGTTCCACCAAAGAGGTATTGGTTCATATGTTGGGTATTAGCCAATAAAACTACTTGCTCTAATATTTCGTCGATTCCTTCTGCGGTTCTTTTTCTTGCATCATCGTCGTAGATACCGCCCATAATTTGAGTTAGACGCGTTCTCGTCTCTGCGAGGTTTGACGTTATATCCTTAACAATGGTATAGGAAAGCTCCAGTGTGCTAACGACTTCCGAGAGGTTGTCTATATAATTTTTCAGGGAATTTTCATTAGTGCTGAGTCCTAAAACCCGGTAGGCGGCAGAAGGGTCGTCAGAAGCTCGGTTTATCCGTGAGCCCGTGGATACTTGTTCCTGCAGGCGAGCCATCACCCCGGTTTGCAGATGCAGTGCAAAGCTGACATTATTATAAATATTGTTCAGTCCACTCATTTCTCGTATCTCGTACTTTACTTAGCGATTTATGCTTCTTATATTATCTCCATAAAAGTTAACAACATCGACTGGATTGTGCTCAGATATTTACCCATTGCCTTGAACATCTGCTCGAAGGCCAACATCCGGGCAGCTTCATCGTTGATGTCGACGCCGCTTATCTCGCCTTGTTGATTGCTCAGGTTTTGAACCATAGATTCGATATTGTCTTTGCGTGCCTGTTTAACAAAAAGCTGTTGACCAATGTCCGTAACCATCTGTCGATAAAACTCTCCGGGTGTCAAAGAGTTCAAACTGGTAACGGCCTGGTCCTTCAAGCCTGCCATCCGCAAAGCGTTGACGTTGTCAGTCATATCCGTGCTCAGCGCCGCTGCTGTACGGCCCGGTGTAGTATTTATATCGGAATGAACTGCTATATCAGAAGCGTTACTGCCGGAAAAAAACGTGTTGATTCCGGCCGCAGCTAACAAACCGGAAGTATCAGAGTTCGCTAATGCTTCAATAGTAAACTTTTCACCATTATTCAGCGTTCCGGTTCCAATTGAAATGAAAAGCCCGTCACCTATATCCAAGCGGTCCCCGGCGGCGTAACCACTGCCGACATTAACCGTTTTGACCACCGCAGCACCAGCAGTATCAATCTTAACCTCAATTTCCAGGTTGCTGGCTACACCAACATCGCCAGTGCCTACAACCGTACACGTATAAATCTGGTTTGCAGCTCCTGTGTAGGATGCAGCATGGCCTTGTCTTGCTTCCACAGCCAAAGCCGTTCCACCGTTCATGCTACTGTTATCAACTAACAGGTCATCAACGTCCGTCGCGACTAAAGTACCTTTAAACTCAACAACCATCTCACTTCCGGCAGTTCCCAGAGGACCTCCGGTAACACTCACATCATCAATGGCATTGAATAGTTCCAACGCAATTTCAACAGCACCAGTGCCGGCATTATAGGCAATCGGACCGGTCGTTTCGGCGCCAAGGCTCAGCGTGAATGTGCCACCAGTAGCGGTACTGCTAATCATTTGCAGTTCGTTAGACTTACCGTCGTCGGTGTTCAAGTACGTCTGTATATCAGTTGATATGGATATAGTCGGCACCGAACCACCTGTTAGACCACTTGTGGTCGGCGTCGATAAAACTCCGGGAAGAAAATCAAATTTATAGTTTGTGTCAGCCTGGATGTGAAGCTTCGAAGAGACCACAGAGGCAGTCAAACCGGTGATAGCCGAGATACGAGTGGCTATGTCGGATAATGAATCGGCGGATTTGTCAACGGATATTTCGTTACGGGTTATCGCATCAGTGCTCGTGTTTGTAACTCTTATATATATTTTGCCGTCAGTTACATTTGAGCCAAAATCGACCAGATTTCCGCTCGTCACCGGCCAGCTGGTCAGTTCGGTAAACGAACCCGTTGAGCCAACTCCCTGTATATGGTATTGATTTATCTGCTGTATCATTGCAGTTGCCAAATCGTTCAGGTTGTCGTGAATATCAGAGACCAGTTCGTTTCTTAACGACAATAAACCCCCTAATCGTCCCCCTTCCGCGTTTATGTTAAAATTATTCGCGCCGGCCACGGAAATACCCAGTTCGCCCTCTTCTTTCAAACCCGACTCCAGTTCAATATCGGAAGCACCTATCACCACAGGTGTTCCAACTACATAGACATCGATCACACCATAATCTCGGGTCTTGGTCTCTATACCAACCAATTCGGACAGCTCTGTTATGCTCTGGTCCCTTTGGTCCCGTAAATTATTGGCCTGTCCGCCGCCTACTTCCTGCTTTTCTATGTTGTTGTTCAGTTCTGCTATTCTGTTTGTCAGGATATTGATATGTTCGATGGTGTTCTTAGCTTCCAACTCTATTTGGCTTTTCAATGCTGTCAGAAATTCTCCTAATGTTCTGAATTGGCCGGCCAAAGTCTTGGCAACGGTGACGATTTGATTTTGCCAGATGACTTCTCCGGGATGAGCGGAAAGGTCCTGCAATGCGTTGAAAAAATCGTCTATAGCGGCGTTCAAACCGCTCCCCTCCATAAATTCTCCAAATGCGTTTTCGACCGTTCGCAGCGTGCTAAATTCCTGCGAAATCTGCCCTAATAACGACTGCTGCCGGAGAATCTCCTGCTCCAGAAGACCATCAATTAATCTTGTAACACCGGCGACCTCGACACCTCCTCCTACGAAGATCGAACCGATTTGCCCCGAATAAGCGGGACGCAGTTCTACTCTCTGACGGTGATAGCCGTCAGTCGCCGCGTTGGCAACATTATTGCCGATTATATCAAAGGCCCTCATGGCTGCTTCAAGGCCGCTAATGCCTATGGAGAAACTATCCATTTTTTTCTTAACTCTATTTAGAACACACTTCTCAAAATTCTCGTCCCGCACTCGTGGGGTATTAGCCTAAGCTCAACAAGTGCAGGATGACATTCCTTAGAACTGCAGGTTTACAAAAGCGTTATCGGTTTGCTGTTTGGTTGCACCGTTGGGGTTGTAGAAAACCGTCCCTGTCTTGCCGAGACCGAAGATACTCTTCAAAAGCAGGTTATTGAATCTGGCGCAATCAGACAAAAGCAAAGCCGTGCTTAAATATTCTTTCTTAAGTTCTTCAATCAATGATATTAACTTTGCTTTCTTCTTGGTTATCTGAGCAATTTTCCCTTTTGGCAGACTTGCTTCCAGCGCTGACAAAGTCATTTGTTCTGTGTTACAACCAAGAGCAATCGACAATTCTTTTCGTATCATTTGCCGTTTTGACTCATGGTTTCTGTAACTGTCCGAATCGGCCTGGATAATCTTAAGTAGTGTACCCAAACCGGCATCGTCACGTTTGATAACAAAGCTGCGCAATTGATTCAGTTGCGACAAACTTTCCTGTATATGTTGGCTGTCTTTATCGAGACAAGCTAACAGTTCATCAACTTTATCTTCTATTTCAACTGCCGTTGATTTCATACCTGGTCATCCACTGATTGTTGTACTGTGTTTGTCTGCTCAGCATTGGATAAATATTTATATATATCCTTCCACAATCCAAGACCGCCGTTGTTTGCAAGATCACGACCAAGGTATAGCCAGAATATTCCATGAATCTGCTTGGAAGCTCCATCTTTTTCAGAGCCCCATTCCACGATACTTTTTTTCATTTCGTCCAGCAGCTTATTCAGTAGAACTGATTCAAAATCCTTGGCTACTTGCTCCTTTTTCTTTTCCGAAATGCTGTTGAGGCTCGATTTGTCGAGTTGCTCTAACAGACTTGGCGGTGAGACTGGTTCGGTTAATATCAATTTGACGCTGTCCATTAAATTGCTCCTACATTATCACCAGCTTGGCTTGAAGGGCGCCGGCCTTTTTCAAGGCGTTAAATATCGCTATCAGGTCTGTTGGTGTTGCCCCTATGCCGTTAAGGTTTTGGGCTAACTCTGAGACGGTAACTGACCGGGACATAGGAATCAGATGCCCTTTGCCCTCTTCGATTCCTATCAACGTGTCTTGGACAACTTTGGTTTCCCCTGCATCGGAGAAAGGCGCGTTTGGCTGTGATACGATTGGCATTTCTTTGATTTGTATAACAAGGCTTCCCTGCGAAATCGCTACCGCTGATATGCTGACGTTTTCGCCGACCACGATAGTGCCGGTGCGCTCGTTGATAACCACCACCCCAGGAACATCAACCTTAACTTCGTACTTTCTAATATCGACAATAAAGCCGGCTATATCTTCCTGGCTAATTTCGCCTGGAATTTTGACTGTAATTGTACCGGCGTCGACTACTACTGCGCTGTTTGCGAAATCCTGGTTAATGGCTTTGCTGATTTGCTCTGCCGTTGAAAAATCACTGTTTCTAAGATTAAACGTGATAAGTCTATGGCCCCCAATGTATTCGACAAATGTAGCTATTTCTTCCTTTTCAACTACTGCTCCATCGGGAATTCGACCGACCGTCTGGTGGTTTTTTGTAATTGAAGCCTTGTCGCCTGCTGCTGTCCAGCCGCCGATTGAAACTCCTCCATCCGCTATAGCGTAAACCTGACCGTCAAGACCTTTCAGTTGTGTCGGCAGCAGCTTTCCACCCTGGAGGCTTTTGGCATCTCCTATAGCTGAGACGTCAACATCGATTCGTGAGCCTTCTCGGGCAAATGGACCCAGCTCTGCTGTAACCCAAACCACTGCAATATTACCGCTGGACAAATCGTCTGGAGTAAGAACTAATCCCGATTCCCTCAGCATATTTGTAAGCATTTGTCGCGATAGCACACCGCTGTCGCCGGTGCCGGCCAAACCAATAACTAAGCCGACGCCTGTCAGTGGGTTGCTGCGGAGCCCCTGAATATCAACAATGTCCTTGATTCGCTCACATTGCCCAACACCGGGCATAAGTGCGCAGACTATAAGTGCACAAGCCATAGGGACTATTATGCTCTTTTGCTCTTTCGCTCGTATTATTGATTTCATAAGCTATTACTCTCAAAAAAAATCTGTGCAAACAGTACAATCAAAACGGCCAAATAATGTTAAATATTCTGCCGAGCCAGCCTGGCTTTGTATAGGGAGCCGAGATGCCTGAATTTTTAGTAACAATACGAAAATCCGCCACCTGTTCACTCTTTACTGTATTATCAAATGAAATGTCGCTTGGCCTCACTATACCACTTACCTCGATTGTTTGTATATCACCTGCGATATTTCGGCTGCGTGTCCCCATAACCACAAGGTTATGATTAGGCAGGATATCTATAACTACTACGCTAATCTGGTCCACAAAATTGCGTTCATCCTTATAATCAGCCTTACTTTTTAACTCGTTACTCGATGTGGCAGTCATGTCGAGACTGGGCAGAAGTTGTTCCGGCAATAATTTGTCGAGTAAATCTGTACCTTTAGACGTAAAATTTGGGCCTCCGCCAAAAGTAGTTGACTGGTCGGTTTCTTTTTTCATATCCCTTTTTGCTTTATTATCGACCTTACTGTTTTCAGTGATCTTAATGTTCAGGATATCACCTATCTGGCGGGCCACATCGTCGGCGTATAACTCCTTCATATTCTTATCTCTCTTGGCCCAGATAGAACCTGCTTGCAGGCAGGTGCCCGGTAAGAGCATAAGAACCATTGAGGCAAGAATTAATATTGTTCTGTTATTCATTGTTTCTCCTTCTATAAAACAGGCTCCACGCTTCCATCTTCATTGACTCTGACTAAGATTATTCGTTGTGAGTCTACGTTTCGAACTTTGATATATTCACCTGCACGGCCGTCCTGCATAGCTTTTCCGAAAGCCGTAATCAGAAAACCCGGCCTGTCAATTCGAATAACAACCTTTTGATTTCGCTTAGCAATGATTGGAGACTTAAAGGGACCCAGCATATTTGGACGAAGCACGATCTTTGCAGGTATCCGACGTCTTGCAATGAGCCCATAAGGAGGTCTCCAAACAGCAGGCTCCGGATAGTTCGATGTCGTCTTTTCTATCTTGACATTCTCAGGACTGATAACTTTACCTGCGGGAATATCAACCTTTGTTACTGCTTGGGTGGCATTGTATTTCAAGCCGAAAATTATCTCACACGTCCCGATATTTTTGTCGCCTGAAAGTATGGTAATCTCAACTCTCGCCTGGTTTCTTACTCTGCTTTGGATTAATCGAGGAGATAATCTTATATCTTTGCCCGTCCCGGTGATGATAAAATCTCGGGGCTTGCGTATTGGATTGAATCCACAAACTGAAACGACGGGAGGATTTTTTTTCAGAAAGGAAATTGCAAACTTAACTAATTCACTGCTGCGGATGATGTGCTCTTGCTTTTTTACCGTTATTTTTTCTGCACCGGTTAATGTTACTTTCGATGCAGGGATGCCGTTGCAGGCTAATCTGCTTAAAATCATTGCCCTGTCGATAACAATCTTCTGCCCCGGCACTGAAATCCGCCCTAATGCAATTTTGCTCACCTTGGATACAAGAGATTCTTTGCCTCGAATTATGCTGACCTGGCCCAGGCTTAAGTAACTGTCTTTGATTGTAACTTCTCTCGGCAGGTAAACCTGGAGGCCGGAATCCTTCTTCGTGTTGTCGGCTTTGATGTTCGCCGAACCCTGGCAGAAAATCACACTAATCATAAATATACAGCTTACAAGTGTTCTTATGCTCTTATGCCCTTGTGCTCTTGTGCTCTTTTTGCTACTCATAATGGTCTTTCGATTAGAACCTTGCTATTTGATTTGCCATCTTTAGCATTTCGTCTCCTGCGCTAATCGCACGGGAGTTTGTCTCGTATGATCGCTGGGCGGTGATAAGATTGACAAGTTCAGTTATCATCTCGACATTGGATTTTTCCAGAAATCCCGACTGGATAGTGCCGAAACCACTATCTCCTGCTGTGCCGGTCGTAGCCGTGCCGCTTGCTAAGGTCTCTGCATACAGGTTACCGCCTTCACTGGAAAGACCCGCCGGATTCGGAAAACGTGCCAACTGAATATTACCGACAACTGATTGTGTTCCTGAGCTATCAGTAACATTAACGCTTCCATCTTTGCCGATATCAACAGAGATGCGATCCGTTGAAACGCTGATAGAAGGTTCTATGCGGTATCCGGTGGTTGTAACTAATTCACCATTGGCATTTAGTTGCAGCGAGCCGTCGCGCGTGTATCTTATATCACCATTTGGCATACTTACCTGAAGGAAGCCGTCCCCTGTAATAGCAATATCGAGACGTCGCTTGGTATT
>SDBS01005474.1_pt1 | contig 12374 bp, 15 predicted proteins | sample 2277091 | NCBI WGS metagenome assembly SDBS01 (sample SAMN10404972, study PRJNA504765) | marine sediment metagenome | isolation source: marine sediment core GS10_PC15, 163 cmbsf | place: Arctic Ocean: Southern Knipovich Ridge | collected 2010 | reverse complement strand
ATTCCTTTTACAGACCCATTTACTAATATTTCTTCAGTAGCTGCACTTAATTCAACATTAATCCCCATATTTTCGATCTCTCCTTTTAGTAATCCACCACAATCTAAATCTAATTGACGGGGTAATAATCTTGGAAAAAATTCTACTACAGTTGTTTCTAAATCGCAATTCTTAATTTGTTTTGCAAGTTCTAGACCTAGTAATCCCCCACCGATAATGACAGCTTTCTTTACTCCTTTAGTTTTAATGTAATCACGTATTTCTAATGCATTATCAATATTTCTCAAAGTGAATACTCCATTTCCCACCATTTCAACTGCATTCTTTATAGGTGGGATATTTGGCATACTACCAGTTGCGATTATAAGTTTATCATACGGGATGGGTAGCTCCTCACCTTCTATAAAGATAGATTTTTGTTTATAGTCAATTCTTTTGATTTTTTTTCCAAGATAAGTTTTGATGTTTTTATTTTTGTACCAATCTTCTTTAAAAACGATGAGATCGTCGATCTTTACGTTTTCGCTAATTAGTCCAGGAAGTTTTATTCGAGTATAATAAGGATAATTTTCTTGAGAATAGATTTCAATTTCTGCATCATCACTAAGCCTTCGAATATTTTGAGCTGAAAATGTGCCAGCTACTCCGTTTCCAATAATCACAATTTTCATAGGTCTAATACGATTACCATTTTATTTTAAAGTTTTTATTATGACTCATTAATCTATGTTTTAAATCAAATTTTCTTTAAATTATAAATAATAAGTTTTAATAACATTTCGTACTAGAGAGCTTAAAACTTGAATTTTAAGAGATGTAAAAAAAATGGAAGGTAATAGATTATCATTACATAAATCAGTACAAAAGGCATATGAGAGAATAAAAAAGGATGGAATGACCAATATTTGGGATCGATTTGAAGCTCAAGGATTTGGTGGAGATCCCGATAAAAGATGTCCATTCTGTTTAAAGGGGGCGAGATGTGATTTATGCTCAAATGGTCCTTGTCGTTCAGATGCTTCAATCGACAAGCGAGGTGTATGCGGTATGACCGCAGATGGTATGGCAATGCGAATGATGCTTCTCAGAAATGTGATGGGAGCATCTACATATCAATATCACACGGAAACAACTATAAAGACTTTAAAGGCAACAGCAAATGGTAAAACTCCTTTTAAAATTAGTGAACCTCAAAAATTAAAAAGTTTTGCAGCACGATTAGGGGTAGATACGTCGGGTTCAGAAAATGATATAGCGATTCGACTATGCGCTTTTGTTGTAGAGGATTTTAATTTGCCATATTCAGAAAATAGTAAAATTGTAGAAGCACTCGCTCCTCCAGATAGAAAAGAGGTTTGGAACAAATTAAACATTTTCCCCGGAGGAATTCATGGGGAGATAATGTTCTCAACAAGTTCCTGTCTAACTAATGTTGACGGATACTATGCCAGTTTAGCATTAAAAGCAATGCGATTAGGAATTGCTATGGCATATCAAAGCCAAATTGTTAATGAATTTTGCCAAGATATCTTATTTAATATCCCTAGACCGCATAAAATGCGTGTTAATTTAGGAGTGTTAGATCCAGATTATGTGAATATAGTTCCAAATGGTCATGAACCATTCTTAGGATTTGCTATGGTAATGCTTGCAAGAAAACAGGAATGGCAAGAGAAAGCGAAATCGATGGGTGCAAAAGGGATAAGAATAATAGCGAATATTGAGACTGGACAGGAGATGATACAAAGATGGGAAATGGATGATGTTTTCTATGGTTTTACCGGAAATTGGATTATGCAAGAGGCAATATTAGCGAGTGGTTGTATTGATGCATTTGTTTGTGATATGAATTGTTGCATGCCCATTGATCCGCTATATGCTGAAAAATATAAGTTTAAGTTAATTCCTGTATCAGATGTTGTTGCGTTTGACGGTATCAGTGAGAGGATTGACTATCTGCCGGAAAAAGCTGAAGAACAAGCATCACAATTGCTGCAAATAGCCATTGACAATTTTAAAGAGCGCAGAAACTCCATAGAGCCAATTACGGGATTTGATATGAGTGAAGCTGTTGTAGGGTTTTCAACAGAAAGTATTATAGATGCTCTTGGTGGAAGTCTCGATCCCCTTTTAAATGCTATCAAAGATGGTACTATCAGAGGAGTTGTAGGATTGATTTCTTGTACAACTCTAAGAGACACTGGACAAGATGTTCATACGGTCAACGTTGCTAAAGAATTAATTAAAAGAGACCTACTAGTTCTAGCAATGGGGTGCGGTAATGGTGCTTTACAAGTCGCGGGACTTTGTAAAACTGAAGCGAAAGATTTAGCAGGTCCAGGACTTAAGGCTTTATGTGAAAAACTAGGTACTCCACCCATACTAAGTTATGGCACTTGTACAGATACGGGGAGATTAGCAGATCTGATTGGAGCAATCTCCGAAGCGCTGGGAGGTGTTCCTATTCCTGATTTACCTGTCGCTGCTGCGGCTCCAGAATATATGGAACAAAAAGCCACTATAGATGCTGTATTTGCTTTAGCATTTGGACTTTATACATATGTGAATCCAGTTCCAACAGTCACAGGTGGTCCAGATTTAGTGAAGTTTTTAACTGAAGATTGTAAAGATATTACAGGGGGCGTCTTACATATGGAGACTGATGCAAGTGAGGCAGCAGATGGAATTTTAACTCACATTGAAGCAAACAGGAAAAAATTGGGTATATAGGTATTAAATTTATATATCAACATTAAAAATCAATAAAAATATTATTTTTTTTTACTTTTTAACCTCTTTATATGTTTTATATAAAGAAATGTTAGTATTTTGAACATGTTCGAAATTAAAGTTATATTCCGATTAAAGTTCTAAATAATTAAGAAAATAAATAATAAAAAGAGGAATAATATGACTGAATCAAAACAATATAAAAAAATTAATAGGAAAATAATAGAAATTGATGATGATCTCTGCACGGGATGTGGAAATTGCGTTACTACTTGCGCTGAGGGTGCGCTTGAAGTTATAGATGGAAAAGCTGAAGTTATAAAAGAAATTTTCTGTGATGGTTTAGGAGCTTGTATAGGAGAGTGTCCTGAAGGTGCCCTGAAAATTATCGAAAGAGTGGCAGACGAATTTGATGAAGAAGCAGTTGAAACTCATTTAGAAGATATAAAAATGCAAGAAGAAATTAGCCGTCATTTAGCAACTGAAGAACCTGGCAGTGTGGCTTGCGGATGCGCGGGATCTCAAACAATGACTTTTGCCGAAAGGTCTGATGGAGAAGAACAAGTTTTTGAGGGGAAAGTAAAATCAGAATTGAGACAATGGCCAGTTCAAATGCATTTAATCTCACCCTTAGCCCCCTATTACCAAGGAGCAGATGTTTTACTAGCCGCGGATTGTACCGCATTTTCATATGGTGGATTTCATAACGAACTTTTAAAGGGAAAAGCGATAACAATTGCCTGTCCTAAACTCGATCAAGGTCAAGAGAGTTATATTCAAAAAATTACATCTCTGATTGATGACGCTAAAATCAACACATTAACAGTTGCCACAATGGAAGTCCCTTGCTGTAGAGGTTTACTAATGCTTGCTCAAGAAGCCGCAAAAAGAGCAACAAGAAAAGTTCCGATAAAATATTTAGTTATTGGGATACAAGGAAATCTCCTTAAAGAAGAATGGTTATAAGTTTAGTAAAAAAAATTAAATTTTTTATTTTTCTACTTTTTCAAATTGGCTTCAAATTAAAGGATAGTTTATGTTTCAAATATGATTTTTTTTCTAATTATTTTTCTTAACATAACAGATAACGCAGATTTCGACTTTCCTAATTCATTGGCCAGATTTTCCAATGAAATATTTCTGGGAACTTCAAAAAATCCTAACTCAATTGCTTTATCCAAAACATTAGATTCTTCTAAACTTAGCTTAGCCTTTTCATCATCAAGATTATAAGGTGCTTTCCCAATTCGGAGTAATGTGAAATCTATATTTTTCTGTTCAAAAAGTGTAAGCAGTTTATCAATTCGATCTCGTGTGGAAATTAATCTCCAATATGCGTTACCATCTCTAACTTTTACCGGAAAATCAACTAAAATTCCATGTTTGATTACACCATAAAGTAAGTAAGGATCTTTTGTTTTTACATTAATTTTAATTCTATTATTTTCTTGTTCAATGACACTGAATTCGAATACAGATGCGTGATTCTTAATTTCATTAATAATTGAATTGATATCGTGATAAACTATCTCAATAATCGAATTTCCGATTGACTTTTCTAAATCGTAGGGAAGAAAGTTTAGAATTTCCATTTTAATATCTGGAAATTTTCTAAAAATGTCGGAAATCCAAAGTTCGTCAGGAAATTTTATTTTTATCCTTGCCAAGCTCGGTTTAGTCGAATCCATCAATAAATAATAGATATTAATAAATTTAAAAGTTTTTTAGGATTAATTAATAAAAAATAAAAAAATTTGTTATATTATGGTGGAAAATCAAAATCTTTTGTTAGGGATCTGTGGCAGTCCACGAAAACAAGGCACCGATTTTGCGGTTCACTATGCCTTAAATTATGCTGCTGAAAAATTTAATTTTGAAACAGAATTCTGGACAGTTAGAGCAAAAACAATCAAATTCTGTGTACATTGCGATTACTGTATACGTGAAAAAAAAGGCTGCTTTCATGCAGATAACATGACTGAACTATATCCTATTCTTGAAAAAGCAAAATTCTTATTATTCGGAACACCCGTATTTCAAGGAAATTTATCAGGTCAATTGAAAACTATTATGGATCGATGTCGTGCTCTTGTCGCAATGAATCCTAAAGTATTTAATGGTAAAATCGGGATTGCTTTAGCAGTGGGAGGGGACAGAAGCGGGGGGCAAGAAATAGCAATTAGATCAATTTTAGATTTTTATCAACAAAATCATATTATTAGCGTTTCAGGTGGAGCATTTGGAGCTAATTTAGGAGCGAGCTTATGGTCTAATGATAAAGGTAAAACAGGGATAGAACAAGACGAAGAAGGTTTAAGAACAATCCGAAAAGTAATCAAAAGGTTAGCTGAATTTAAACAATAAATAATATGAATATTTTTTTAAAATTTCTACTTAAATTATAGTTTGATTCCTATCCTTTTCATTTAAGTCATCTAGAAATTTCAGAATCTCATCGTTAAAAAGTGTAAAATCATCAAATCCCTCTTTAATATCTACATACGCTATCTCATCCTGAATTTTTCCGTAGCGGTGTACTAAAAAGTTTCGGAAACCCTTTAATTCTCTTATTTTTCTACCCAATTCTTTTGATAAGACTTCTTTGTCTTCTAGGGCTGAAATTATCTCATCTCTATTTGAAGGAATACCAATTTTTAAATCTGAATTAATAATAGAGCAAATATTTATAATTTCTTGAATTGAAACTTCAATTCTTTTATAAATACCATCCTTAATCAAACCTAGCTTCTTAAATTCCTCCAAATTATCAGGTATGTTCTCTTTTACTAAATCAATATTTTCTTTAATAGATTTGAGTTTATGTTTAATCAATACAATTCTCAATTATTTCACCTATTAATATAATCTAAGTATAGAGGAAGAAAATCTTCATATTCTTCAATCGTTTCATAGGCTATCTCATATACACGATCTTCATTTCTAATATAAAGAAATTTTCCCTTCAACACTTCTACTTGTATGTAGATTGGAAGTAATTGATAGATCTGTATATCTAATTTATCAGGAAACTTTTTTAATAAATTTAAACGAATTTTAGTGAGATTTTTTTCGTTATCTTTAATATAAATACATATATCGACATCGCTATCATCAAAATGATACTCAGATAGATAAGATCCAAATAATACTATGAATTCTATTTTAGAAAATAATTGTGATTTCTTTATTTCTTCTAAAAACTTTTCTATCAGATTTTCAATCTCAATCTTCATAATCAATTAATATCTATATGAAAATATAAAAGCATCTATAACAACAAGGTTTTCGCAAAAAATTTAACCCAATAAGGCATCCTTTAGCTTATAGTTATTCTATAATTAAAAGACTCTTGAAAAAGTAGGTTTATAAAGAAATCATCTTATTTTAAAATAATATCTTTCAACAATAATATTATTAACTTGAAATGCTATTAAGATAACGATGAATAATGAATGTAAGCAATGGTATAAATATTAAAAAGGAAGTTATTAAACTAATAAAAGATCTACCTGAAGATATCGCTTTAGAAGATATACAATACCATCTCTTTGTAAAACAGAAGCTTCTAAAAGCTGAAACGCAAATTAGTGAAGGAAAAACTATCCCTCATGAGCAAGTAATGGAAAAGGCTAGAAAGAAATGGTTCAAATAAAATGGAGCGAAGAGGCCGAAAACGATTTTTTAAAAAGTTACTTTTTCTTTTGCTTAAATAAATCCTTAAACAGTTTCCGAGCTTCTTTCTTTCTTAGACCTGATATACCCCATAATTTGTTGAATACATATTTCCCTTTATACATTACGACAGGAGTATTTACAACGCATCCTTCTGCGTCGCAAAACATACCAACAAAATTAGAGTCATGTAATAATTGATGGACAAATTCTTCGTCGTCAATATCTTTTTCAACAAAGGGAAGCTCGTTCTCTTTCATCCACTCCTTAAGCTCATGACAGCGCGAGCAGTCTTTTTTTGTTATGATTATGGGTAGCTGAATATCACTCATAAATATAAAATAGATAAAAACAGTTAAAAACTTTTATTTTCTAAATTATAATTAAATCCAATTCAAGATAAAATGAAAGAAAATTATTTCCTCCTATTTATTTATGCTACATTAATAATTAAATGATGTGCTAAATGAGCCAACTTAAAGGAGGTTATTTACATTTATGTCTTTTATATTCCTCTGGTCGCTTTCTCTGGAGACTATTCTCGTAGGAAAGCAAGATTTGTCTAAATATTTCTGGTCCTAAGTGTAATTGATATCGTGTTTTACAGTTAATCTTACCTGTTTTTTCATCAAATTCTTTTTTAGCATTTACATTAACTTCATTTGAAATACTAAAAAGATCCGCTACTTCTTCTAAGAATATTTTTTTAGAATTTAATATTCTCGCTGACATACCTCCACGATAATTCCCGTCTCCATCGTAAAATCCAAGGAGAAAACGTAATGCTAAGCATCCTTCTCTTGTCTCTATTAATTGCCCGTCTGGTTTCTTTGCTTTTGATCTATTTATAAGATCCTTAATAGTTTGAGGAACCATTCCATGATTTTTAAACTCAAATATTCCAAGTCTCTTTAAATCATGCCACATTGGTTTACAGCCAAAAATAATTCTCGAACTATAATTAATTTTAAAATCGCCATTTTTATCTTTAAATAAATAACTTTCATCATAAATTCTTCCGTGTTCATAACCAACAGCAGTTGCAAACCTTTCTACAATTAGTCTGTCTTTTCTTTTTAGTTTAAGCTGTATTTGATAATGGAGATTACCTATTTGAGAAGCCCATCCATCTGAGCATAACCACCCAAACCAGTACATTGCTTCGGATTCATTGTAAATTTCACTAAAGAAATGTGGATTAGTTATTGTATATTTTTGGTTAGCATAATCTAGCAGATTAGGATTATTCTCTTCATATTTCTTAACTATTCTTAAGGCATTTTTAGCTTTATTTCCTAATAATAACTTTAAATTATTATTTATTATTGATAATCTTTCTTTTGATAAGAGATAATTACTATTAATACGAATATAACTCATCATTCCATACCCATAACCGAAAATTAAAGCAAGATCTTCAAGTGTAGTTTTAACGCTCTTAGTAAATTTACCTAACTCAATTTGAATTTTATTGATAAATTTTCCGAAAGAGATAAAACCATCTTTATGTAAATTTATTAATTCATGGCAATAATCAGCTTTATCTCCAAATTTAGTATTTAAATTCATTTCCAATTCGTAAAGATTTTTATCGCGAATGAAGTATTCTGTGTTATTACGATGATAAAGTAATCTTTCTGAAACATAACTATCATGATGTCCCCACAATTTTGAAATATCTTTTAAAGTACACCCGCTATGACCTCTAAAAACTCTATCTGGATTTAATTTATACATTTCTTCAGGGTAATTATTCAATTCGTTCAATAAATCATCAGTGAAATCTCTCGTATTAAACATTTTGATAAATTACCAAACCCATAATTACTGAAAATAAAATTAATAAGAAAATAGATGTGATTTTTTTATTTAAACTAAGACTCTTTAGAGAATTTTTATAATTTAATTAAATAAAGTAATAATTAAATTATGTTTCGTAATAGCCATCGTAGCGCTTCTATAATTTTCTTTTTTTCTTGCTTTATATTAATGGGGTCATATCTAACCTTAATCCCTTGTTCTTTAAGTTTTTCAAGATTGAAGGTTTCATAGAGAAATTCAGAATCAAATTCTTCCTTATTATCAAATTTATTTCCAATAATCAATAGAGGGATTTTATTATTATTATCACCTTCATAGTACTTATTGATAATATTTCGAAAATTTTCTCTTGCCTTAATAAGGGATTTCTTATCATTTGCATTAATTATTAAAATAAAGCTTTGGGCATTTTTAATACACCCACCAAAGTTCTTACATCGTTCACATTCAAAATTCCTATCAATACAATCATATGTTATTATTTCAATATTATCGATTAGTAATTCGTAAATTCTTGTTGGTAAGTCATTATTTTTTTGATTACGAAATTGAATCTGTTCAATATTTTTTAAAAATGTTGTTTTTCCAACATATCTCTCACCAAAAATGAAAACTTTTTTTGGAACTTGTTTAATGATAACTGGTGATTCAATGCCATAACGAGGTGATAATTTCTTAAGATATTTTTCATGTAATAGTAAGAACTTATTTTTGAATTCTTCAGAGCCTAGTTCTATTATCTTTCCATCCAAACTACTCTTATTTTTATTGTGTAAGATAGATGGAAGTTCTTCTAATTTTTTTAAATCATTTGAATAATCTTCAAGAATACTACCTTTACTTTCTAAGTATTTAAACACATCGATAATCTCATTTCTAAAATATGCGGCCCTTATCATATAAGTAATCATTAATAACTCTTCCTTACCCCTAGCAAGTTTAGAGTCGATATTAAAAATAAAATTTATTGTTTGGTATTTACGGAAAGCAAAAATAAAACTTCCAGGCTCATCATTGAATTCTAATATCTTATTTAAATTATGATGCCCAATTCCATTAGTCCTTATTCCTTCATCACAATATAACTGATTAGGTCCAATTATTTGGTCAAAATATGAAATGCATAATATTTCTCCTTCAGACTTATTACTATTAGACACCATTTTATTAAGAAAAATTAACGAGATTATAATCTAAAAATCAGAACCATATTTAGATTAGTTATATTATGAAAGAATTTAGTTAATAATATGTTGTAAACTAAATATTAAAGAAATTGTCATATCTCTTTTATACAATTCCCGCAAAACTAAGAATATCTATAAAATATAAACATTACATTCTAATTGATAAAGTCTTTTTCTTTTAATAGTATGGATGATAAAACTCAGAACATAGAACTAAACAAAGCAATTTACAATTTATTTAATGGAGAGAGTACTATGGAACGGGCAAAAGCAGCAAACCACATTGGTTATCTGAAAGATGCTAGAGCTATAAATAGTTTAGCAAAAGCATTGAATTCCGAGAAAGATCAGGTAGTCATTAACCGGATTATTGAAGCTATGGGGGAAATCAAAAATGCAAAAGCAACTATGTTGATTGTAAAGATATTAAAGCAAGAATTGAATCTTCCAGAAGAAAACCAAGATAAACAAAGATTATTTCTAATCATAGAAAGTTTAATGAAAATTGGAGATAAACGAGCGTTAGAGCATTTAGGGATTTTATTAAATTCTTGTTATGAAGATATTCGGAACTTAACAGCAGAAGCATTTGAGTGTATCGATCCATCATGGCGCAGTAATGTAAAGAAATATTTCAATAACGAGACTAATCAAAACCTATAAATTTAAAAACTTATTCTTGTAATATTGTTGTTTATTTATTGGAATATTTTTCTTCTTTCGAGGGATAAAAATATTCTTATTTTTAACTTAATTCCAATCTTCAAGAAAACCTTAAAAAATCTTAAAAATACTTTTTTATAATATCAAAAAAGGAAGGAATGTAAAATTGGCTGAAATAATAGATAAATATGCGCAAAGTGTCGAGGGCAAAAAAGATAACAATGTTACTATTGTAACATTATCTACCTGTATGTGGTGTAAAAAGTGTAAGCGTTTTTTACAAGATAATGATATGAAATATCAATTTGTTGATGTAGATAAGATACCACCCAAGGATAAGTCTAAAATATTGAATTATTTGAAAGATAGTTACCAATCCAGAATAGCTTATCCTTTTTTAATATGTGATAAGGGGCATGTTGTAGGCTACGATCCGCAGAAATATGAGGAATTAATTATGGATGGTGAAAAATAAATGGATATGAAAACAAAAGAAGGAATGATTGAATATTGCAACATGGTTAAAGATAAGAATGACTGGATTTTAAATAAGGATGAGGAAACGTTTAATGATTTGATTGATGGTTTAGTTGAGAATAAAAATAGATTTGATTATCAGTCTTGTCCATGCCGATTAGCAGCAGGAGATAGAGATTTAGATAGAGATTTAATATGTCCTTGTGATTATGCTCCAGATGATGTAAAAGATTATGGAGCTTGCTATTGTAATTTGTTTTTACGCCCAGACTTCTATGAACGCGGGGAAATCTATATATTAGTCCCTGAAAGGAGACCTGTTGATAAGGATAAGGGAGTAATGGATTATTTAGATAAATATTAATTTTTTATAAATATAATTTTTTAATAGGCACGAATCTTATTGTTAATTATGACTGATAAAGAAATAAGTGATGAGGAATTAGAAGCAGAATTAGATAAAGCATTTAAAGAAAACGAAGCGAAACGAGATGGATGCGGGACTGCAATACCAGATAGTAAAGAGGTTGGAGTCCAAAGAACTAATGTAAAATTAAAAGACGAATAATTTTTTTTAATTTCTATTTACTTTTTTATTCATTGTATTATATTAGCTAGATTCATTAAGTTTAATTTTTATTTAATATCAATAAAAAATGGGAAATTAATATTTAATAGATAGTTTACTTTTCTTATATTAGGTGAAAATACTGAAAGAAAGAATAAAGGGAAGAAAAAATTATCCCACTGAGGAAGTCGACTCTTTAAATTTTCTAAGTGATGAGGAAGTCAAAGATTTAATTGAAAAAAAGGATCTGAAATTTTCTCAAAAGGATTTTATTAAACTATATAATTGCGTCCATTGTGGGGAATGCGAAACAGAAGAAGAAAGATTCGTTTTAAAACAAAGATATATTGAGGACGGAAATACTTTTGAAGGATATGAAGAAATGATTGAGAATTTTAATATATATCGATCTCCTTATCGTTCTAATAAAATGCGGATAAAAAGGCCCGAGAACATTCCAAAATCCTCAGATACTTTATTTTTTATGGGATGCCTTTCTACAATAAGAATTCCAAGATATACAGAACATGCTCTTCAATTCCTCCTTAAAGAAAATATTGATTTTACGATTTTAGACACTGAAATCTGTTGTGGTTGGCATTTATTGGCCAGTGGATTAAAGAATGAATTCGATACGTGTAAAAAAGAAAATGTAGAAATTTTCAATAATTATAAAAACATTATTTGCCTCTGCCCTGCTTGTTATTATCTATTCAATGTAACATATAGACCTGAGTTAGATGAGAACATCAAATTAACATACATCGCAGATTATCTTAAAGCCTCTAAAACAAAAAAGACGGGGAAAATCGGTATTCAACATCTTTGCCAACTTAAGAATAGAGGAACTAAGGGTGTAGATAAGTTTGTTGAGAATATTCTTAAGAAAAGTGGCTATGAGGTGGCTGATATTACTCACTGGTGTTGCGGAGGAGGTAGTGGATGGATGGGACGAACCGAGAATATCGAAGCTATAGCACGTAAAAGAATGACAGACTTTGACAGAGAAGACCTTGATTATGCAACAACATATTGCCCTTCCTGTTGGTGGATTTTAGAAAGGTTTAGTAAAAAATGTAAAATAAAACCTAAAGCAAAGGATATATTTGAATTACTCCTTTAAAGTAAAAAATGAATGAATATAAGCTATTTGCAGGGTGTACAATAGGAAATCGAATTCCTTTCATTGAAGCATCTTCTCGTTTAGTTTTTAATAGACTTGGGATTCAAATTTCAGAGGCCCAATTCTCATGTTG
>SDBS01005473.1_pt1 | contig 12374 bp, 9 predicted proteins | sample 2277091 | NCBI WGS metagenome assembly SDBS01 (sample SAMN10404972, study PRJNA504765) | marine sediment metagenome | isolation source: marine sediment core GS10_PC15, 163 cmbsf | place: Arctic Ocean: Southern Knipovich Ridge | collected 2010 | reverse complement strand
TCAGGCGGGTCTTGGGAAGACGGCTGTGGCAGTGGTCGCAACGAGCCTGGAGCGCCTAAATAAGAACCGTGTCCTAGTCCTCTGTCCGAAGAGTCTAAAGCACTGGTGGGCGCAGGAGATCGACAGGTGGGCCGGCCCGGAAGCTAACTACATGATCCTTCCTACTAAGGAGAGAGATAGGCTACTCGCTAACTGGGTTCGTATGAACCTCTGCGGATACCTTATAGCTCACTGGGAGCTAATAAGGTTGATGCCGCAGCTGGCGGCGATACCTTGGGATTTCATCATAGGAGATGAAGCCCACAAGATCAAGAACTCGACGACGAAGTTAGCCAGGGCATATGCCCAGTTGAACTACGAAAAGAGTATGCTACTTACAGCCACACCTATGGCTAACAACCCTGGAGAGATCTGGAATCTCATGAAGGAGGTAGACACGTCCACCCCACCAAAGGGTATGTTCATGGAACTGTATACGTTCCGTAGTCAGTCGCCCAAAGGATACCGTAGGACTTCCGCGAGAGTCCGTAATCCTGACATGTTGAGGGATAGCCTCGAAGGTATAATGATCAGGAGACTCAAGACCGAGGTGGGTATACAGATACCACGTAAGAGGTACCAGAAGGTTCCGCTCTTCTTGAACGAAGCACAGGTACATGCGTATCGTCAGGCAGTGCACGACCTCCTCATTCAGCTCGAAGAGGAGGACGAGATACTACGCATACCTAACACGATAGCACAGATCATGAGACTACGGCAAATCATTAGTGGTCTAGCCACCCTGCCGAACGGAAAGGATGACTCTGCGAAACTAGACGTCGCTATGGACATCATCCAAGGGAGGGACAAGGACCCTATAATCGTGTTCACGGTCTTCAGGAAGACAGCCGTCGCCCTGTGCAACCGCCTCGCCAAGGCGAAGATACGTTTCGAGAAGATGTTGTGGTTCATGAAACCTAGTGCGCTCGCACAAGCGGTGACGGACTTCCAAGAAGGTGAGATACCTGTAATGGTTTCTACAATAGGTATAGGAGGTGTGGGACATACATTGACGGCCGCGGATACAATCATATTCATCGACAAACACTACAACCCAGCTATGCAAGAGCAGGCTGAGGACAGGATTCACAGGGCGACCCAAGAACGGCCTTGCCTGATCATCAGTCTTCACGTAAACCATACAGTCGACGACCTCGTCGAGGGTATACTACAACGTAAGAGGACTATGACCGCTAAGGTGCTCAAGTCCTCAATACAGAGTCACCTAGAAGACTCACTGGAGTACATATAATGACAGACTCACGTAGCAAACCTATCAACAAACTTTGGATAGCCCTCGGCTCCTTTGTTCTGCTCATAGTGGTAGTTGCGATCTCGGTGACCTGGCTCTACAAAGAGGATGTAGACATTCCACTCGCACGTGCTTCACAGGGGGATACCATCCGGTATGAGTGGTATGTACCCAGGGATGATACCTACATCTCTTCGTGGTTCCCTACAGCGAGCTACAACGGCCTACAGTATATGCGGTTACGCGGGGGTATAGAGATAGGTCTGCTCAACTTCGATGATGGCGATCACCTGCTAAACACTGAGTCCGGGGGCAAGCTAGAGCTCTACTGGATCGAAAGATCGAATACACAGGGCGGACAGATCAAGGTATATCAGGCACCTAACTGGGATTACGGTGTAGCGTGGGAAGACGGAGACTGGGAAACCATCATTGCGGAAGCTATGCATGTAGGAACAGGTGAGATACCCGAGACTATACCGTCTACTACTATTATAGAGCTAACGGGGTTTCATGGCCTGGACGGGCTGATACTCGATCTAGTAGTAGATGGGTCCGTCTTCTACAAGATAGCCTCCACGGAGAGCGAGTTTCCGCCCTTGTTCTTTCCGAACGATCCTGCAACCTTTACACCTGTAGTGACCAAGATACCCCCTGTGCAAACGTCGACGCCTACACCTGTGGTAGCAGGTCCTACGAATACACCTACGACCACACCGACACCTGCAACCGTCCTCTATCATCTGAAGGACTGCACTATGCTAGTAGAACAGGTTGAGGGTTCGCTATACATGGAGGTATACTGCGGTGAAACATCGGAACCTGATAGCGATTAGGGTAAGGGTGAGGGAACTTGGGCTACTGACAACAGCGAAGCGCAAGGCGGTCCTGCTCAAGAGGGGTTTCGACCATGTGGCTGTTGCACGCTTCAGCCCTGAGGATGTGTTGATGAATATACTGATGTGCGAGTTCAATGGGAAAGATATTCTCATCTGGAGAGATTCGAGGTAGAAAGTGGGGGGTTGGCGGGGACCACACCCAACCCCCACTACACTAGCCCGAGGGCTTCATCAGCCCCAGAGCTTTAGTGCCACTTATAGCCGAACAGCTTGAGGAGGTTCTTGAGAGCCTCGTACTCCCCAATAGCTGCGGCAACGACTTGGGCAGTCATAATAGCAATAGGTTCGAGCGCCCAGGTGTCTCTGAACCTGATCGACACGAGGGAGAGGCCGAGTAGGACCGTCACGGCATTGATGACAATGCCCTTGAACATCTCCTTCTTGCCAGGGTCCGCCTGGATGATCCCAGCCAGCCACCTCGCGAACTTCTTGCCGAACACCTGCATGAGAATGGCTATGAGCGCTCCCATAACCACCGGATTAGAAATCGTCTCCCACGTAAAATCCACGGTTCCTCCTAGTATGGACAGCGTTTGCATACGTCGCGTGATCTGATCCCTGCCTTCAGCTCGGTATAGGTATCGAGCAGGGCAGACCTCTCAAACACATTACCTACAGTCTCCACGTTCAGGTCCCCAAACACAAATCGCCCCTGCCAATCGAAGCAGCACAGGGGGATCATGCCGTTCCTGTTGATGATCAGCTCGTTTAGAGGGGCAGAGCGGTGGCATGGCCCAGGATTGGTGAGCTTGGTAAACCCATAAATGCCCCTCCTTTTGTCCAGAGAAGGTGTATCTCTGATATTCACGTTGACGCCTTCCCGAGCCAGCCCCATGTCTTGTAGACGGCGGAGCTCTGGTTTGGTATAGGCAGATAGCTCAAACCATGTAACACCACACTCAACGAGTTCATCGAACATGACCTCTGATAGGTTCCAAGAGTTGGTCCAGATCAGTACAGGCATCCCCACAGATACCGCGTAGTCTATGAACGTAAAGAGCCTAGGATCGAGTAGTGGTTCACCATAGTTGTGAAACGAAATGATGCCTTGCCAGAAGTGATCTGCGAGCCACTCTAGAGTATCAATTACGGCCTTGCTAGGTAAGTGAACTGGAGCCCCCTCGCCATTGAGAGGGCAGCTCTTATGCAAGTGTGCGTAGTTGCATCTATTCGACAACTCGAACGTAACGCGCTTAACGTGTTGTAGTGTGTCCCTCACCACCATGTTGATTGTCCCCTTCTTCCTGCTATACTAATCGCGACCACCGAACTACCAACACCTGAGTCCGCCACCTCCACAAATCTGTGGATGATCGAAACTTCGGAACTGCCCTCACCGGAGTCAGCTATGTTCAAGCCAATTATGGCATCTGCAGTGAATTGGCCCTCTGTAGCAGCTGGTGGGCTTACTCTGATTTCGATCTCAGTAACTAGCTGTGTGATACGTCTGTCAGACATAATAGCTACGCCGAAGACTTATAGCCGAACTCAGCAGAGTCAACAAGCTCCTTGGTCCACTCACTTCCATCTGGTGAGGTGGGTATCATCTCGTGGTAGTTCCTATAGCTATACACATTCGGTGTCACGGATACACCCTCTACAGAGTCACCCCCATCTACAACGTACGTAGCTACCTCACCAGGTCCAGGTGATGATAGTTTCGCACGCAGCATCATCTTAACGCACCCTTCCCTAACCATGTATCCATCAGGAAGGTTCTCTGTAATGTGTGTATCTATATCATCAGCACTACCTGAAGCCGCATATGTAGTATCATCGTCAGGCATGCCGTCGTCAACATTTTCCCAGTTCGATTCACCCGCACCTGGGAAAGGTGTGAAGTCCTCATTTGATCCCACATCAGTAGATGCCCTGCGGATGACCTTGCCTGCACCTGGGAACGTGTCATTACCCCTACCAGCATCAACCGTGTCATTGTAGGCTAAATCGTCTATGTAATATCTAATACCTGTCTCAGCGTCCACCCACCAATATATACCACCTAATTTCGCGCCTGGGTGATCTTCGGTATTTGCGTAAATGACCTTCTTATCGTCATCGTCCTGTCGTATCAGGATCATTCCATCTTCCGCAACCTTAACGTAGAACTCCCAACGTGTCCAGTCCGCCGTAACTGTAGTAGGTGTTAGATCATAGTAAACGAGGGGTGAATCCTCGAGCGGAAGAGTAAACTCACCACTCGCTAGGTGGATACGTATAATAGTATTAGTGTAGTCGTCAAGTATGTCGAGATACGTGCCCCACCTATCTGTATTTCCATTGAGGTCTATCTGCATCATAATACGTATGTAGGCCCGGTCTGCCTGTACGCCATCCGGAAACATGAACCGTACCCATGCGAGGGCGCCGCCGATATCCCCAGACTCTAAATGTAAGCCATATCCTATATCATCATAGGCAGATTCTGCGCATATCTCAACTATAGCGTCTGAAATAGCTGCGTAGCCATCTAGTAGATTCAGGCTACGGCCTTCGAAACCCTGCTGGTCTGTCCTAGCCATTAGATACCAACCTCGTTAGCCAGGATTGCTACGGTCAGATCTGCACCTGCAACGGAGCTACCTACCTGAGTGATATCTATATCGATGATGTCATCTTCCAGGAGTTCGAAGGGCGGATACTCCACGGTAGACGACCCTGAGTTCGCGCCTGCTGCGATGGATATGGTTGTGAGCTGGGTCTTTACAGCTGACCTAGTGTAGTACACCGTTATGTTTAGGTCTGCCCCTGTGGGTGCTGTTCGAACGTAAGCCTTGGACTGGCGGAAGAATAGGGAACCAGGCCCCACCAACAGGGACGGGGCTACGAAGGTATCTACAGAGAGGGAACCTGGAACGGTCATGTGGCCACGGGCATAGGTAAGATAACGCCCCTGTGCTAATGCCTCCGCAACCGTAGAACTGTTGGAACTGTCAAACTCGACCTCGTTGGGCCGCACACCTACAATACGGTACTTCACATCAGGGCCTGTACCTTGGTAACCTGTGGTACGCGGAATCTCCTCGACCCAGATCGGTCTATCGTATATCTCCTTGTAACCTGGGTTCAGAGCAACAGCTGTATGGGTAGTCTGCCCCCTGAGACGTATGTACGTGGTACCTACTCTAGGCCCGGCCATTATCTGACTAGCAAGAGGTGAGCCCATCTGTGCAGGTATTCTCGTATCCACGAGAGACTTGATGGGGTTAATGTTACCGTAGCCTGGAGTCCTACGTGGGCCCTCGACTATACTCACAACACCGTTCTCAAAGTCCCTCGACGGTGTATCAGCAGGACCTCTTCCTTGGTGTTCTATGGACCAACTGTCAACGGCCGATAAGCCATCAGGGTAGGTATCAGGGACCAACTGAAGGGTTGTCTGCACCTCCCCCTGTGCAACGTTGTACGCCTCATCAATAGATAGTATCCACATATCCTTGGCAACCCAGGCCAGGCCTCTAGCAGAGGGATCGTATGTCAATTGTAGTCTCTCGGGCATACCAACATCGAATAGACCATAGTTGCCTGCCATTGTGAGCGTAATACTTGAGATTATCCTAGACTCCCAAGCGTACATAAGTCTGGAGAGGGACTCTGCATGGTCTGCATCATCTAGTACCTGAGACCCCAGAGTAACCAGTTTGCCTTGGAAGCCTAGTGTACCGCCCGGCGTCGTCGCGATGTGTGCAGAGTACAAACCTACACCGTCGACCGATACGCCCTCTACACGTACTCTAGATGCCCCCCGTACCCTGTTCATCTCGATCTGGACGTCCGTAAAGTCGCGAGTATCTACAGATAGGAAAGACATCCACAGGTTACGTTCGGCTACAGGTATAATGTTAGGGACCTGAAAGATGTGTAGAGCCCCATCTCTATCTGTAGACCACTCCCCTTGGATATCTGATACGAGCGCAGACATTTGATCTGCAGGGGAACCTTCTGGAAAGTCATGTCCTGTTATATACTGGTCAACATCCCAGTTTAGCAGAAACACATCTGTCATAGTCATAAGGGTCCAGTGCCACCGTATTAGGTGGTACATGGTTTGTCTGGTAGTGAGACCTGCCTTGTACGACCAACCTGGTGCATCTGAATCGAGCTGGGTGAAGTACACTGGGAAGTTAGTGAACCTCTGCATGTACATACCCAGGCCTTCAACAGACACCCTCACCTGGGAGCCTTCAGATGTCGCGCTTATCCCGGACTCAGATACCCAGCCGACCATCTTGATATTGCCGCGACCGTATGTGGTACCTCCCTTGGCTACGCCTGCGAACTCCTCCTCTGCGAAGAGGACGATCATCGCATTCGAGGCTACATCAACTTTGGAGTCACCATACAGAGTCAGCCCCGCTTGCCAGCCACCTGACTCCATAGAGCCCCCACAGGACTCCACGGAGAAGTCTGTGACGGGTGCATTAGCCCCGATGCGTTCGAAGATGAACACACGTCTGTATGTCGTATGTGTCTTACCGCTTACACCTGTACAGGATAGCTTTGCGACGTACTGCCCTGCGGTATCGTAGGTGACATATAGGGACACAGCTACGGAGTCCTCAGGATCACCACCCTCAAACCACCAGCTGCGTGAGGCTATACCGCCGTACGGGTCAGGTGGGTGCCACTCCTCTGTTGTAGGTGGTACCTCATAGCTGTGTATGCTATTGAAGTATACATCAACTTCACCTGAATCTGGATCGAGGAACGCACACACAGGGGGGCCCATAATAGGTACAGGCCCCTCTACGAAGTCTGTATAAGGCAGGTTAACGTCCTTACGGACAAGGAGCACAGGGGGCTCCCCAACCTCCTCCGTTGTATGGGGTCTTGGCCAGAGCTCATGCATGTCAACGACTGTCAGGTAGGCTCCAACAGGCCAACTACTTGATACATCCGCAGCAACAGAGACTGTACAGTTAGCTGCGGGCCAGATGTTCGTGCTGAAGCCTCGAACCCTGCAGACTCCCCAGTTCTTCGCCTCTTCCGTGGAGCCGATCCACAAGGTTAGGTCCACACCGAAGTCATTAACGTCGAAGGGCGCAACGCTATCTGCCGTGTTGGCCTGAATTTCCTGATCATCCTCGAATGGTTCCGTGATGCCTCTAGGTACCGTTACTCGAGCCTTCCAGATGATCCTAGGCTCCTCAATAGCCAGGTAGAGCTTTATGGTTTGAGGATGGTTGCGGGTCTCATGCGCCGGGAAACCTGAGCCAAACACTCCCATCAACTCAGGGGGTGCCGAGTGTATCACACTGATCGAGGAACTACCCTCGGCCGAGTCGGATACACCTAGACCAATTATAGCATCCGCGGTAAGTGTTTGCTCTGGCATGTTTAGCTTATCGTGATCGTCATGGTGACGGTCCAGGTCTCGCCAGCACCCTTAGTGCCTGCCGCCTGAACCTTGCGATTCAGGTTTGTGGCAGCGCCACTGTTGCCATTCGCTACGGTGAACTCGTTCCAGTCATACTCACCGTCGCCATCACCGATGGCCGCACGGAAGACAGCAATCTGCGATACACCCGATGTTGGATAGGTAGCAACCATTCCCTGGTAGAACTTGTTACCTCCCGCTTGTAGACCTGTCTGAGTAGCGACTGCGGCCGCATTGCTATCACCAACGCCTATGTATGCGTTCGCGTTGTCGAAGGGGGTGCCGCCCGCACCACAAGCCAGGTCCCAGAGCAGGTTGATGCCTTCATTGAGGAAGATGTTACCTTCGAACCTGACCACCTCATAAGGCCTGTCCTCGCCGTTGCGTACCTTCTCAATTCTCCAGACTGTCTTGTGCGTTGCGCCGTCTATCATGTTGCCTCCAGCCAGGTGAAGCGGACCGTAACTTCTCGCCACCCACCTATCTCCCAGTTCATCTCGTTGCCCTGTTTTGGTCGATGCATGATGGCAGAGTACGCTACGTAGCTTCCGTCTTGCAGGCGCGTGTTGATGTATACAGTACCCGATTGCGCCGCTGCACTGAGATACCCTAGAAGGGTATCCAACATTTCTCTGGTGAGAAAATCGAAATGCCACTCTACCTCCGGGAAGCCGTCGCCGTACTCGAGCCCACCTACAGTGGTACGGAACACCGAGAAAGGCTTTACAGCTGACCCGGTAGGTGGTGGAAAGCCCGTCTCCAGACTCTCCACGTTTACCTTACCCCCAACCGTCGCACCTATCTGGTAACTGTAGTCAGGCATAGTTATCTCCGAACCTCTCTGAACGCTTTACGTATACCCGCTTCAGTAGACGCCTCTACCATATCAGCGAGGGAGTCACGATCAGCTGGGGATATGCTACTATCGAACGTGTTAACCTGATCTACCTGTATCTGAATGCCCCGAACACCACCTGTGCCCTCTTGCACCCCGCCTCTAACGTCTCTGTACCTTTCGGGCCCTGGACCAGGTACCAATTGTGCGTTGATGTTGGTGTTGAGCACAGGGGGCTGGGTTCCGTACCTACTTAGGTCGAACTCGAACGGATCGCCCTTGCTCCATGCATCTATAGCCCTCTGGTACTCTTGCTCTAGGACATCCGCCCATGCTTTGGATTCGTCGGCGAACTGTAGATACTTGGTGGTCATATTTTCCATGCTCGCAATCTCTGCGGCCGTCATATCCTCATTCAACCGCATGTATGCAAGCTGTATGTTGGTCATCGTAGCAACGTTCTGTGATAGGATCGCCTCTTTCTGGGCGGCCTGTATCTGTAACTGAATAAGCTCTCGATCGTGTGCCTTTTCACGTATGTCATTGAGGTCATTCAGTTCTTTACCTAGCTGTATGGCATCCCTGTTGAACTCTATGGCTAGATTCTCTCTACGCTCCTCAGCCTCTTCTTCCATACGTATAGTCTTCTTATCGTGGTCGGCCTTCGCCCTTTGGGCGTCTAGTACCCGCTCTGCCTGGACGTCTAGGACTCTCTGCCTAAGTTGCTCCTCGCGTTGGCCCTTCTCGTACTGGAACTCCTCGTCTGCGATATCCGTCTTTGTCTTGAAGGCATCCGCACGTGCTTGGGAATCATGTACACGTTCCCTCTCAGACGCTTCCGCTTTGTTCTTCTGGTCACGTAGACGGCCATCTCGAGCAAGCTTGAAATCCTCTTCTCTCTCTCGCAGCTGCTCTTCGAAGTCTCTGGTGCGTAGTTGTCTATCGAGTTCAAAGTCTCTAAGGCTTTCCTGTATCTCTCTTTCTCTATCATCTGCCCGTCGCTGCTGTGCGTATGCCCTCTCATCGTCCTCCAGCTTTTGTTTCCGCTCGAAGTCCTTCTCTAGCTCAGTTATTCCCTTTCTGTAGTCGCTTCTCTCGTCTTTGAGGTTACCATCGCGATTCTTAGCTGCCTTCGCCTTGCTAATCCGGAAGTCTTCGAGCTCATCGGCTAGAGCCTTAACATCACGGGACAGTAGGAGGTCCCGCATCTTCCTGTCGTGCTCTTCCTGTAGCTCCCGTAGTTTATCGTAGTAGTCCTCTTTGATGTCGAGTACTTTATCTGCGTGATCCCTTTCATTTTCTTCGTGATCATGTAGGTGCTCCTCAACGGCGAGTGAGTCGTCGCGCCGTTGGTCTTCGAGTATCCTAGCGTCCTCGATAGCCCATTCTCTAAGCTTGTCACCGATATCGCGCCTGTAGTTATCATACTCATCGCTGGCGTCCTGATGGAAGTCCTCGATTAACCTGGTGCGCTTCTGGAGGTAGTCTCTGTAGTCTTCATTGATTTTCTCTGCGAGAGCGCGCTCGGCCTTCGCCTGGTTCCACCTGAATTCGCCCAAGACTTTTTGCTCGCTTAGAGCACGGTCACGATTGGCCTCAGAGGCATCCCTAGCGAAATCTGCCTGCTGCTTGATCTCCTCCCTCTCCGCGTTCCTGTTCATCTCAATTATGGAGAGGAGCATGTCCTCCATAGATTTGATCTTACTATCCTCGAAGTCTCTGTTCGCATCACTCAGGTTGTCTAAGTGAGCACGATTAAGATCCTCCAAATCCTCATCATACTTCTTCTGGCGTTTATTGGAGTCCTCATTATACTTCTCGCCCGCCTTGAGGCGTTCCTCGTTATGCTTCCTACCAGATTCTATAAGGGATGCACGTGTGTTCTTGTCTAGCTTGGACAAACCTGTCCAGAAATCAACCCATACATCGTAGAGCTCCTCCCAGGCTTCGTTCTTCACTAGCCTGGTACCCATACCCTCCCAGCTCTCCCCTATCTCCTGGGAGAGTCTACGTATCTCATCTCGGGCTCCCTCTATATTGATAGTATCGATATCAGGTACTAGAAACTCTACGGGTATGCCGATCGTAGGGGCGAAGTACTCTTCCATAGTCATGAACTGTTGGTTCAGGTCCGCTGCTACATCTTCGTTGCCCTCTTTCAGCTTGTCCGCATAGTAGGTCACAATGTCATCTACGGCAATCTTCGAGAGGTCAGACCAGTCATCTATGGCGCTCGTATTGACATCGAATATCCTAACAGGGACATATCCAGCCTCTAAGGCAAACTGTACAGCAGCAACCTCCTCCATAGTAGATAGGACTTTCCTGCTACTACCATACATCGTAGCCATCACATCACGGGCTTCTTTTGTCTGAGCTATAAAGCCACCTAGCTCTAGCTGCTCCTCAATAGGCTGGAAACGGGATTCAAGTATGTGGGTCAGATCGTACAGCATCTCACTATACAGACCCTTAAGATCTCTACCGAAGCCCATCATTATGGTTTTGGACTGTTTTATGTTTTCTGGGTCGAAGGGACCTTTTTTGTAATCGAACTCTGCCAGAAGTTCGAAAGTCTGCCGCAGCGCCTCATAAGCTAGAGCAGCCAGGAGTAGCTTGCCGCCAGCCTTCAGCAACCAAGGCCCTGCCTTTGCAAGGTTTTTGGAGATTGTCTGCCAGTTCGATAGCGTCGCAGAATCACCGATTACGTTAGCAAATGAGGACCACTGGGTACCTGCGGCTTTCAATATAGGAATGATAGCACCAATGGTCAGACCCACCTCAACAAGACGTATCATACCCCCTGTGAACTGGGCGGCGATACCTGCAATTGCAGTAAGCCCCGCGGCACCAGAAGCCCACTTTGCAAGCCCTGGATGTGTGTCGAGGAGGTTCGCAATTTTTTCTATAGTCCTGGAAGCTGGTTCTAGTGCAACGAGACTTAGAGACTGAAGAGACTTACCTACCGAAAGTGAAGCCTTTTCGTATCTACGCTCGATCTGGTCTAGCTTCTCAGAGGTAGAATCTGTGAGTCTCTCAAGCTGCTCTTCCATCGTCTCGCGAGCACTCTTCAAATCAAACGGGATGCCCTTGAACGCCTCACTCAGCTTTGCGTATCCCCTTACCTCTTCATCGATGAGACCTTTCTGCACCTTCTCGTATACTCGGAGGACACTAATCCCTTCCTTGCGAGCACGAATCTGTTGGGTTACTAACGTAGTAATGACAGGCAGTTCGTTCGCTGTTGCAATGGTTGCGAGTAGACTCTGCCTCTGCTTATCCGACATATTTTCTGTAGCTTTGGCGAGGATGTCGACGTACCCAGCGAGATCGATGAACTCCCCGGCTGGGAATACAATACTCTGCCAGGTCATGCCTAGTTCCTCAGAGAAGCCCAACGCCTTGTTCATCGCCTTATTATGTGCGTCTGTTGGCCTAAGCATCTGCACAAACATCTGACGAAGTGCTCTACCGCTCTTAGTACCTCTAATACCGCTATCGGCCAGCAGGGCCGTTGCAGCTGCTAGGGTCTCCATAGACACACCCAAGTCAGCTGCTGTGGGACCTATCTCCTTGAATGTTGCGCCGACCTCTCCTAGAGTTGCGAACGATCTGGCAGCGGCGTAGTTAAGAATTTCTGTGACATCGCCAATGTCCTTAATGTTCAGGCCGAACTCGCCCATCACGGCCCCTGTTATCGTAGCAGTACTCGCGAATTCCTCTGCGTTGATCCTTGCGAGATTCTGGAGAACCACAGCATCTTCCATTATCCTATTCAGCTGCTCAGTGGTCTTTACAACCTCGCCTGTACCCGCTGCCCAAAGGCGGAGACCCTCAGCCAAGTCCTCTGCTGGAATGGCCTTCATAGCTATTGCGGTGTCTTGCAGCAAGCTCTCGAACTCGCCCTGTAGTTCTATAGGTAGCTGCATCGCAGAGGCTGTTAGTGTAGCTACCCTATTAAACTCCCTATAC
>SDBS01005472.1_pt1 | contig 12374 bp, 10 predicted proteins | sample 2277091 | NCBI WGS metagenome assembly SDBS01 (sample SAMN10404972, study PRJNA504765) | marine sediment metagenome | isolation source: marine sediment core GS10_PC15, 163 cmbsf | place: Arctic Ocean: Southern Knipovich Ridge | collected 2010 | reverse complement strand
CCCTGAAATCCTGATCAGTTCTTCGACAATCTCTTTTTTCACCGGATTGTATTTTCGTATCATATAATTGAGGTTGTCTCACAACCTCTTATTAGGCTGTCCCATACATACAGATTATACATTGGATGCTATAAATTACACAGAATTCTGTACCTAAAGAGCCATTTTACATGTTAAGGGACAGCCTCAATTCAATTTAAATTTTATAATGCTGCAATGACTAATAATGATCGAGAAATTCTAATAACGCGGGTATCACTTCAAACGCATCCCCCACTATCCCGAAATCAGCCACCTTGAAAACCGGCGCATCAGAATCGCTGTTAATAGCTATAATAGTCTCTGCTGTCTTCATGCCTGCAAGATGCTGGATCGATCCTGAAATACCTACAGCTATGTACAGCTTTGGAGTCACTGTTTTTCCGCTCAGGCCTACCTGATGGGGGTAAGACATCCAGCCCCTGTCTACCGCGACCCTGGATGCCCCGACTACTCCCCCAAGGCTTTCGGCCAGCTTTTTAATCATTCTGAAATTTTCCTTCTTTTTTAATCCTCCGCCGCCTGAAACCACAATATCCGCGCCCTGGATATTGATATTCTCGCCCTCGCTTTTCCGGAAACCGAGATGCTCCACCCGCCGGTCAATCCATTCGGCTTTAAATTCGACATTAACAACCTCACCCTTCCGTCTTTCATCCTTTTCAGCATGTTTAATCAGGTTCGGCCGGACCGTGGCCATCTGCGGTCTCCTCTCAGGAGTTTTAATCTCAGCCAGGATGTTCCCGCCGATAGCAGGCCTGATCTGAAGAAGATTTCCGGTTCCCTCTTCAATATCCAGCTCTGTGCAGTCCGCTGTTAATCCGGCATTGACCCTGACAGCTACATGGGGCATGAGTGTCCGGCCGTATGTTGTAGCTCCGGCAATCACAATCTCAGGTTTATACACATTTATCAGATCTCTCAGAACAGCGCTGAAATTTTCAATAACAAAATGCCTTAACCTCGGGTCATTTACCAGATATACTGCATCAGCGCCCCTGTGTATGAGCCCTTCAACAGCCTCATCGGTTATATTGTGCCCGATTACAACCGAAGCGAGTTCAACACCTAATTTATCAGCCAACCCGCGGCCTCTGGCCAGGAGTTCATAGGACACTCCCTTCAGTTTGCCCTGATCGTTTTCCGATACCGTCCATACACCCTGATAATTCATCGAATTAAGTTTTTCTCCCTCATGAAATCAAGCATTTGATTAACAGCCCTGACTGTACTCTCCTCATCATCTGCCGGAATAACCATTCCGTTTCTTAAAACCTGCGGGGTTGAAATCTTCACCACTCTTGTGGGGGACCCTTTGAGCCCTATATCAGCCTCGTCAAGTTCCATGCTGTCCTTCGACCAGACCGGAATAGCTATCTTTTTTGCCCTCTGTTTGCCTCTCAGAGTGGGAAGGCGTGGATAGCTTATCTCTTTTACCACTGTCAGCAGGGCCGGCATGGATAATCTTAGCGTCTCATATTCTTCCTCGATCAACCGCTCAACTACAACACTTTCAGTATTCAGCTCAACAATTCTGCTGGTGTACGCGGCCATTGGAAGATCGAGAAATGAAGCAATTTCAGGCCCAACCTGTCCTGTCTCACCATCTGTCGCCCTCTCACCGGCCAGGATCAGATCATAATCCCCTATTTTCTTAATTGCCTCTGACAGGACATAGGAGGTCACCCAGGTGTCTGAACCGGCAAATTCTTTCCCTGAAATCAGCACCCCATCATCACAGCCCATTGAGATTGCTTCTCTGAGCGCCTTTTCCGCAGAACGGGGGCCCATAGTTATTACGGTAATTTTCCCGCCGAGTTTTTCCTTTAACTGTATACCGGTTTCAACAGCGTAGAGATCAAGGGGATTAATGATACTCGCCGCCCCCTCTCTCACCACTGTCCCTGTCTCTTCATCCATCTTAACATTACCCGTTTCCGGGACCTGCTTGATCGGTATTATTATATTCATCTGTTTTCCATTTATAAAAAAAGTTCGGGAAGCCATCTGATACCCACACTGTCGGCCAGCCTCACGCTCTTCAGGTGCTCCGCGCATAAAAGTGAATCTGTAACTATCATTTCAGCTCCGAGATTTTCCGCGTCCCGTAAACGCTGTTCGGCTAAATCTGCTGCAAGTTCAGGATATGTAAGCCACAGGCCGTCATCAGCACCGCAGCTTTTGCAGAAGGTTCGGGACCATACTGAAAAAATACGTTCCATTCCCAGCAGGTCAGCAAGCCTCCGCGGGGCTTCAAAAATCTCCCCCCTGCCAAGTACTATCTCAGGGCCCTGAAAACCAGGCTGAATTGCCTGGTCTTCGGCCAGTTCATCCGCCAGGGCGCACGCGCTTCTTGAATCATGAAAAATTATCCTGGATCCGGCGGTAACTGCTCTTTTTAATTTCCCGCCGGTTACCGCACTGTAAAGCTCTTCCGATACCGAAGTGACTGCAATATGCTCCGGCCACGGTATATCAAGCAGAGGATATATGTATTTTATCGCATACATGGCCCGCGGTCCATCGGTTATAACCTTCTCAGTCCCGGTTTTTTTAATCAGGCCGATTACCCGAAGGGCCTGTTTCGACGCAAGTTCCAGTGCGCCCAGACTGTAAGCCATCGCCCCGCTCTCGATCAGAAGAGTTTTTGCCGGAACACCGGCTTTTTCAAGGACACTGAGCACGGGTTTAAGTAATTTTTCTCCGCCAATTTCAGCAGCCTCGGATGCCAGGATTATCGCATCTCCTGCCTGATCGGCAGGCCTGAATCCCTGATTCTCATAAGCACTCTCTGTCCTAGCTGTATAGTTATTGAGCGCGTTTTTAACCTGTTCAGGAGCAAGCCCCTTTCTGAATATTTCGGCTCTTGCTGCCGTTAAATACTCACTAACAGGATAGTGATTCACGCACCACGCCTGGCTTATACTGTCAAGTGTTGACTGATAGATAATCTCTGTGTCCCGTGCCGTAAAACCGGCGATCCCGCTTACTACCCGCCATAGCATCATCGCGCGGGCTCTCGTTGAATAGCTTTCAATCAGAGTAACGTTTGCGACTTCAGCCGCAGGTTTACACATAGGGCAGAAGCGGCACGAAAATAAATCATCCTTGTAGCTTGATAGATCCTTAACCGCCATTTTTTTGTTATCCTTGTTTAAAGTTTTGAGCCGAATCCCATTTTACCCGGGTTTAGATTGTTATCAGGATCCAGTGATTTTTTTAACCCTTCCAGTACCTGGAAGGCTGGACCGTACTGTTCACGCATCAGGCGGGCAAGCTTCAGGCCCACACCATGATGCTCGTTTAATACTCCCCCGCAGGCGATTGAAGTCCGGACAGAGACATTCCAGATTTCATTGTGCAATGCGAGGGCCTCATTGGCATCCTGAGGCGGCTCCTGAATGATAAACCGGTCATAAACCATGACTCCCCATGGATACCAGTGGGAAAGGTGGGCAAAATATTCCAGTTTCCTGTCCGCGTATTTTTCCTCAAGGGTCCGCTTTTTCGTCCAGTAAAGGTTCTCTATTTTGTCAAAGGTACACAAAGTATCCATGGTCCCGAACATCCACGGCAGATCCAGACAGTCCGGCGGGAAAAAAAAATTGTACCTGTGGTTCCACCACTCCCATGCGATCTCTGAGCTTAACTGCTTCGCGCCCAATTCTCTGCAGATATCCATTGCAAGCCTCTCCTGAATATCTATAACCTCTTTTTTACCGTCATACCCCAGAACCATGTATGAGCCCCTGTCAAGGGAAATACCGAGGATCTTTTTTACCCTCTTTATGGTTTCCGCCTCATCGTAGAGCCTTATAACACTCGGCTGCAGCCTGTCAAGCATGATACGCTTTCCGGCTTCTATCCCTTTAGACAGGCTGTCAAATATAAATGCCTGAAAACGCCGCTCTTCCGGCAGCTTTTCAATCCGTAAGGTCGATTCTGTAATAATCCCGTAGGACCCTTCCGAGCCTACAAAGAGGTGCAAAATCCCGGGCCCCGCGGCATGGTTGGGAAGTGGAAGAGTCCGGATAATATCCCCCCTGGGAAGTACAACCTGACATGAAAGCACAATATCCTCTATTTTTCCGTATTTCGTTGAAAGAACACCGGAGCTGCGGCATGCAAGGTATCCGCCCAGGGTAGCGGAATGCAGGGATGCGGGGATGTGAGCAAGCGTATAGCCCGCTTTGTTAAGGGCGCACTCAAGCTCATAGCCATTTATACCGGCCTGCGCCGTAACTGTCTGAGACTGCTCGTTGATTTCCTTCAGACTGTTCATCCTCTTCAGATCAAGGGTGATGCCGCCGTACACAGGCATGATACCGCCCTGGCTGCCGGACCCTCCTCCCCAGGGGATGACAGGGATATGATGAATATTTGCAATCTTAATTATCGCGGAAACCTGTTCCGGGGTTTCCGGAAGAACAACAAAATCCGGCAGAGGAGGCACCATTCCCCGGTCTATCCACATACGGGGAACCCACATGTAATCAACACCGTACACCATAAGATCCGACTCGTCGGTCAGCACATACCTGCTGCCTGCAATATCAACAAGCTCTGTTTTAATCATCTGGCGCTGTAAAGGATGTAGCATGTTGCAAAGCCCCCTGTTTTATGTTATTGGTGATATAAAAAAAGTCTTACTGCTCCCCGGATAGTTCTTAACTTATAAAAACGACCTCCCAAATCCCCGGGATTTAGGCCCTTCACTTTAAAGAAAATTCAGAAAGTTTGTGATAAATGGAAACTAACTGTTCATTCGCTTTTTTATACAATTCGAATAAATTTCCATAAAGTTCTGACCTGCCCTCATCATGCTTAATTTCCCTGACGTGACCTTTAACCTGCTCCTGTGCTTCTTCAACTGAGTTAAACACACCTGTCCCTACTCCCGCGAGCAGGGCCGCCCCTACAGACGGGTCTGTAGCCTCCGGCACTACACCGTCCTGACCGAGAACATCGGAAAGAATATTCAGCCATAGCGTACTCAGGGTCCCTCCGCCGATGAATCTCAAGGGGCCTTTAATAGAGATGCCTTTCTCTTTTAAATAGTTGATGCTGTCCAGTAAAGAGAAGGCCGTACCTTCCATAACTGCCCTGATAAGATGCCCCCTGCTGTGGTGAAGTGTTAACCCGATAAAATCACCCCTTAGAAACGGATCATTATATGGAGACCCCTCTCCCTGAAGGTATGGATGAAAGATCAGCCCTTCAGCGCCGGGAGGCATACCCCCGGCTTCCTTTTCCATTATGCTGAAGACTTCACCTTTCATGTCCCGGCAAAACTGGTCCCTGAACCACTTCAGAGAAGAGGCACAGGATTTGGTACCTGTACCTGGGTACCATAATCCCGGCAGGATATACGAATATGTGATTAGCTTTTCATCATAGATCGGTTTTTCCGTTATAACGCATATTCTCCCGAAGGTAGCTAATTTAACCGTGCAGTCTCCGGGACTTCTGCTGCCGGATGCCATTACTTCCAGTAAAGTATCGGTTGATCCCGCGATGACCGGTGTACCCGCTTTAAGTCCTGACCATCCGGCCCCCTCGTCCGTAACTTTCCCCACAACATCAGACGGATTAACAGTTTCCGGTAAAACAGCCTTTTCAAGATCTATCAAAGATATCAAGCGGTCATCCCATTTACCTTCCGCGGTATTGAAGAGCAGTGTACCCTGAGCATCTATATGGTCGGTTACCTCTGTTCCTGTTAATCTGAACCTTACATAATCCTTGGGGAAAAGAATTCTTGACATCGTTTCCCATGTTTCAGGCTCATTCTCCTTTATCCAGAGAAGCATGGCTGATGTCCACATAACACCCGCGGAGTTAAAACCTGTACGCAGGATCAGGTCACCGGCCTTTCCTTTTAGATATTCCGCCTGTTTTACGCTCCTCGTATCTGTTAAATGAATTGTCCTCCTGACAGGTTTTCTTTTTTTATCCAGGATAACCGGTGAATGTGTGACACCTCCAATGCCGATAGCATATAAACTGGAAGGCTCTATTTCAGCCTTATCTATTATCAATCTGACCAGTCTGCCCGTATTAATTACCCAGTCTTCCGCGTCCTGTTCAGCCCATCCCGCCCTGGGAAAATAGGTCAGGTATTCAGCGGCTTCTGTAATCGTTTCTTTTCTATCAATGTTCAGGAGGGAGACCTTACACCCTCCCGAACCAATATCAATTCCAAGCAGATACCTGTCCATAGTCAGAAGCCTTTTTTCCTAATTCTCCGGGTGCTGCAAAGCGGCAGACAAGGCTAATACATATCCTCTGTCAGTTTGGGTTTGACCCTCGGAAACTCACCGGGCTTGTAAGTCTTCTTCAGAAATTCTATGAGCCGCACAACAACCCCCACCGCTGTATCGACTATCGCCTTTCCTTTTTCAGCTGTGGCAAGCCCTGGGTCACCGGGTGCCCCGGTTTTCATAACATTCTCCTGCGGAACAAATGTGATCGACTCGATAGGAAAGCTGTTCAGCAGTTCCGAGTGGACCGCCGGCCTGACAAACTCTTTATCAATATACGGCTTAAGGCTGTAATCAGGCTCTGCCTTCGACATATCAACACGTTCAGGATAAAGCGCCAGGCTCACCGAGGTCTCAACCTCATCAGCGTGTTTGAAGGGAGTGCCGCAGACCTCTTTGATCTTTTCGCATGCAAGCTCCCACCAGGTTGCCACGGCCATAAAGCAGTCAACATCCAGCGCGATTTCCTGAATCGCGGTCTGGAGTGTCCACCACTGCCCGTGCGCCTGCATGATTATTATCTTCTTGAAACCGGAGTTGACCAGCCCTTTTATAACATCCCTTACCAGCTCGATCTGGACTGTTGCCCTTATCGGGATTGTGCCGGTAAAACCGTAGTGGAAGTACGGGTGGCTGCCATAGTTCATCGTCGGAGCCACTATCACGCCCGTTTTTTCCGAAACCATTTTTGAAAGCTCATAGGCATTGAAAGAATCGACACCGCACGGGCAGTGAAAGCCGTGCTGCTCTGTCGAGCCTATGGGAAGAATCGCAATCCCGATTTCTTCACTCACTTTTTTTACTTCCGGCCATGTTATATTGTGCCATATTAAAGGTTTTCCCATTGTTCTCCCCCTTCTTTTTACATATTATTAAAATCAACAACCAGATCTCTTACCACTTTTCCGCCAGTGACAGGTTCGATCTTTATTTCCGCGTTCATCTCTATTGGTGTCGCGCAGCTTTTCACCGTCTTACCGTTCAATTTCACGATACATGTCGAGCACATCCCTTTATAGCACTTAAATGTCCTGAATGCCAGTGTCCCGTCATGATCCCTGTGAATAATGTTAAGCAGCTCATGTACGGTTACCTGCCGTTCAACAGGAATTTCATAGTCCTGAAAATGTGGTTCTTTATCCTTCTCAGGATCAAATCTTAATATTTTTGCCTTTATTACACTGCCAGTCATAGCAAATACCTCCTTATGTATAATTGATGTTGTTCCGCAACCTCTGATTAGACTGTCCCATAACACAGAAGGGAAAGCCTGAATTATGTATAAACCATAGGCGATAATTAAATCTCATCATGATTGACAAGTTTACTTGCCTATCAATTGTTTTCGATCTAAAAAATCTCAATCATCAGGTTTCAGCAGCGTATAGATAATATCACGCTTCGAGAAAGCCGGCTTTTCGTCTTTCAATGACACGATTGTGTGACATCTCCAGTTTTTATTATCTGTTTCAGGAAAGTCCGTGCGGTTGTGATGACCTCTGGACTCTTTCCTGAATAGAGCTGAGCCGATCGTCAGCTCCGCGGCATCAACAGCAAGAAGCGATTCCACCGCCTCTCTGAGCTCGAGATTGTACCGTTTGATATCAGGAACCGAAATTTTAGAGATCTCGTCTCTTAACGACTTTAATACGGTTAGACCCTTTTCAAGGCCCTTTCCGCTGCGGAAGGGTGCGACATATTCGTCCATGGCCTTCAGTATTTCTTCCTTTACAAATACCGGTCTTATTTTGCCCTTCTTTTCCGACATGAAGTTCTTCAGAATGTCCATTTGCTCATCGATGTATTTTTTATCGGACGGCATAAGATCAGCCTTTTTCGCATCGTCTGCTGCGCAGCCCCCCACCCGGGCTCCCATTGTCTGTGTGTCACAGAGAGCGCTGCCTGCCAGTCTGTTTGCCCCCTGGAAATTTCCGGCACACTCACCGCACGCGTAGAGCCCTTCAACATTCGATTCTCCCCGCGCATTTATATAGATACCGCCGCACTGATAGTGCGAGGCAGGGGCAACCTCAAGAGGCTCCTTTGCGAGGTCAATACCCGCAGCATCTATTAGAAAACGATAGTGCTTCGGGGTCATGGTATCAAACACCTCTCTGACTTTAGCCTCACCTATTGGAGACTTTGTGGTGTCAAAATATACTCCGCCATGTTCAGTCCCCCTGCCCTCTTTAATTACATTGAAGATAGTCTTGATAGCCTCATCTCTTATCGGCAGAGGTTTATCGATTATCGGAGTCCCATCTTTATCGGTTATCTCGCCGTTTGCAAACTCCTCGATCATTAGCTCATACAGAACAACGGTTCCGCGCACACTTGGAGGCCAGATCACATCCGTACCGTAGTACTGGTTGAACTCAAGGTCAACAAGCTCTGCTCCCGCCCTGTATGCCATTGAAAGGGCGTCGCCTGTAAGTGTGGGGGGGTTGTCACTGAATCCCCACAGAGAAGTGTATCCCCCGGTCGCGATCACGGTGGATTTCGCGTTTATTGCGACAATATCTCCGCTCAGCATATCCATTCCGAGCAGCCCCACTACACACCCGTCATTTTTCAACAGGCTGAACACAAAGAAATCTTTGAATACTTTAATATTATCATGCCTCGAAACTTCTTTTGCCAGCACAGTAGACATATGCTGTCCATTCTCAAACATGAAGCATGAACGGGGATAGGATTGCCCCGGCATCGGAGTCTGATAAAACCGGCCGTCGTCATATTTTTTAAACTTCACACCGTAACGTTCCATGTCCAGAATTCTGTCGCAAGCAGTAAAGGCGACGATCTCAGTGATATTCTGATCGCCGATGAAGCGGCCCGCGCGAACCATGTCTTCAAAAAAGGCTTCAGGTGAATCTCTTTCATCTCTCCCCCTTGCTCCGAAAGGCGCCTGTATACTCCAGAGCGCACAGGGTGTCGCGCCCGAGCGGCCGGGCCTTCCTTTATCAACCATGATACAGTTTAAACCTTTCTCGGCGGCTTCAATCGCAGCCCTGCAGGCCGCCCCTCCGCCGCCTACTACAACAACATCTGATGAGAAATCCTGAATATCCATACTTTTTACCCCCTGTTAAATAAGTTATCAAGGATCCTGAATACCATATACACCTGTTAATAAATTAGCTCCAGGCCGTTTATTTTTTGAAGATCCGGTCCAAGCTTTTTCTCAAAGCCGGTATCCGATATTATTCTTCTGCACTGCTCCACATACCCGATATCGAGCATGGCAGCCCTGAAGAATTTGCTGCTGTCCGCAAGAAGGTTAACCTCACCGGCCCTCTGAAAAACCTTTTTTAAAATTTCAGCGAGCTCTGCATTTGATGTTGTGATCTTCAATGATGGTGATACTCCAGCGGCAGATATGAATGCCACATCAATATTCACATTTTCCAGGAATTCAATTACCCATTTACCCACGAACATGCTGAAGTTCTGTCTCAGCTCGCCTCCCGTTGAAATAACTTTAGAATCCGGATAATTCAACGCTTCATGCTGTATAGCAGGAGAAGTTGTTATTATACTTAGGTCAAGATATTTCGTCTTAAAAAGTTCTCTGGCAAAGATGAAGCAGGTCGTTGATGAATCTATGAAAATCGTACTGTGCTCATGAACCAGCTCCACAGCCTTTACCGCAATTTCTACTTTTTTATCATAATTCTGACTCAGACGAGCGTCAAACAGGGTCTCAAAGCCGGGACTTCTGTCTTTCTTCCATTTTACTCCGCCATGAATCTTTTCTACCAATCCCCTCTCTTCCAGTAAATTGATATCCCTCTGGACAGTTATCCTGGAAACACCCAGCCCTTTAACAAACTCATCTATTGAAAAAACACCTTTTTCCATGAGCTTGCTGATTATTCTGTTTCTTCTTTCTTCAGGGATCATGGCTTAAATGAGTGGATTATGATATAATTTTGAATAAATGTTGACAAAAAAGATTATATTATGCTATTAATTTGAACATAATAGCATATTTTACGTAATCATGTCAAGGAATTTTTTTAAAAATATTTTTACAATACTATTAAAGTATATTAAATAATGAAATATTTTTAAAAATATATTGCAAGAGTTTGCAATATATGGTAATATTTGGAAATTTTGATAAGACACAAATAATATGATGTATAATTCTAAGCTGAATCCTGAAATAAGAAGGGAGGAAATATTAAAGTTACTTAAGGATAAAACTATAATTGAAGTTATTGAATTAATGAATATTTTTAATACGTCAAGAGCGACAATAACCCGCGATATAAGTATTTTGGAAAAAAAAGGATTGGTAACAAAAACCTATGGGGCCATAATAAATAACCAGCCAAAATCAACTCAAACACGTATTTATTCTTTTGATATTTCATTAAAAGAACAAATTAATGAAAAGAAAGCAATAGCTAGACTGGCCTTTTCACTTATTACGAATAATGCCAGTGTCGTTTTTAATTCAGGAGTTACTACATTTGAGGTTGCCAGACTAATTGTAAATGCAAATATGCATATAAATATAATTACCAATTCCTTAGAAATATCAAAGCTGTTCACCGCTGATGATCTGAGAAATATCCTGATACTGGGGGGTGATTTAGCACCTGGAGGGCACAAAGTTACAGGAAAACTATCATGCATAAATATGGAAAATATACAGGGAGACATGGCATTTTTAGGTGTTCATGATATTGATATAGATGCTGGGATTACAAACCCTTTTTCAGCAGAAGCAGAACTTATATCTGTTATGATACAGAGATGCAGGAAAAAGATAATATTGGCTGATCATACAAAAGTTGGAAGAGTTTCATTATATAAGAGTGACTGCTGCTTTGAAGATATTGACATAATCATCACGGACCGACATACAGAAGAAAAATTTATCAATGCCTTTAAGAAAATGGGGATAGAAGTTATGATTGCTTAAAGATTTCCTCGGTTATAAACGAGGTTCTGATAATTTTTAGATCAAAATATTTTAAAAAGAAAAAGATATAAAAACATTTTATGGAGGAGGGGATTGATCAATGTCCACAAAATATGTATTGGCATTTGATTTGGGCACAGGTGGGAATAAAGCAGTTTTATATAATACTGAAGGAGCTCTCCTCAGCAAAGCATTTTCGCCCTATGAAACAAAATATCCTAAACAGGAATGGGCAGAACAGGACCCGATGGACTGGTGGAAAGCAATAGTAATAAGTACTTACAAGATTCTGGAACAATCAAAAATTAATAAAAAGGATATCGCCTGTATGAGTATATCGGGACAGGGGATAGGAGTTGTACCGGTGGATAAACAGGGCAACCTCTTAAGGGATAATACTCCTATCTGGTCCGACAGCAGGGCTCTTGTACAAACCAGAAAGGTGCTGGAAGCCATCGGCGGTATGCATTGGTATAATATCACAGGCGCCGCCCTGAGACCCGAAAACTATGCAGCCTTTAAGATCATGTGGTTTCGAGATAATGAGCCAGATATGTTCAATAAAACATATAAATTTTTAGGTACAAAAGATTTTATTAACATGAAATTAACCGGGAAATATTTAACTGATTATTCGGATGCTTCTTTTTCAGGACTTTATGATCTCATAAAATGGAATTATTCACCGGAGCTGGTGAAGGCAACAAAGCTCCCTGTGGAAAAACTTCCCGAACTGTATCCGTCCACTCATGTTGTAGGAGGGCTATTACCTGAAGCCGCGGAGCAATTACAACTGGTTAAAGGAATTCCAGTGGTACTGGGGGGATATGATGGCTCATGTACAGCTGTTGGTGCCGGGAATGTCACGGAAGACCGTGTTTATAATTATGTCGGCTCATCTTCATGGATTTCCGTTGCTTCTGATAAGCCGTTGTTTGAAGAGAAAATAAAGCCTTATATCTATGCTCATGTGATCCCTGAAATGTACAATTCGACCGTATCAATATATTCAGCGGGAAGTTCGTATCAGTGGGTGAGAAACAATATCTGCAGCGAAGAAATACTGGCAGGCGAGATTGCCGAGATAGATCCTTATGTTATTATGGAAAAAAAAGCAATAAAATCACCGGTAGGGTCCAATA
>SDBS01005471.1_pt1 | contig 12374 bp, 8 predicted proteins | sample 2277091 | NCBI WGS metagenome assembly SDBS01 (sample SAMN10404972, study PRJNA504765) | marine sediment metagenome | isolation source: marine sediment core GS10_PC15, 163 cmbsf | place: Arctic Ocean: Southern Knipovich Ridge | collected 2010 | reverse complement strand
CGAAGAGACCCATTCGCTGATCGGATTACCCGATTCCGGTTACAAACCGGTGACCGAGGGCTACGACTGGATGGTGCGAGTGTATCTGACGCCTGGCGGTGATGTCCCGGCGGAATAGAGATTACGTCATGGCGGATTTTTGTCAACCAACACATTTTCAGGAGAGGAAAGGGCTTATGACTATTCGTATTCTCGTTGTAGGGTTGTTGACGTTCGCAGCTTGGACGCCCGGCGCACTGGCCCGGGAGTGGACCGACGCCTCGGGCGTGTTTTCGGTGGAGGCCGAACTGCTTGATTTCAAGGACGGCAAGGTCCGTCTGAAGAAGCCCAACGGCAAGATCCTCACGCTGCCGCTGGAGAAACTTTGCCAGGAGGATCAAGAGTTCGTCGAGAAGCAGGCCGACGGTTCGGACAACATTCGGCTGATGGACCTCACCGGCAAGCCGGAAGAACTGGCCCATGACGACGGCAAGCCGGGCGGCAAGAAGAGTTTTCCCCGGGGACACGCCATGGCGTTTGAGGCGCCAGAGGGTGAGTGGTATCTGACGGCCGTGCGGATCCACGGCGGACGCTACGGGCATCCCGCGCCGCCGAAAGAGGATTTTCATATCACCTTGTGCGACGAGAAGTTCAACGAGATCGCCGACTTCCCGTTCCCGTACAAGAAGTTCCAGCGCGGTTCGGAGAAGTGGGTCTCGTTGCGGACCAAGCCGACCAAGGTGCCGGCGAAGTTCGTGATCTGTGCCAACTTCAATGCCGAGGCGACCAAGGGCGTCTACGTCAGCCACGACGCCGAGGGCAAGTCGCTGGTCGGCAAGCCCGGCCAGCCGGCGGGGCGGTTCACCGGCGGTGATTGGATGATTCGGGTGAAGATCGATCGGTTGAAGTAGTAGGGGCAGCGAAGCGATTTGGATACAGTTGGGCGCGACCAGCGGTCGCGGCTTTATAGTTATTTCGTGCCGATCGCGATCAAGTGGCTGCGGGTGGAGATGTAGAGCACTGAGTCGACGGCCACGGGGGCGCTGTAGACGGAACCGCCCATGTTGTTCTTCGATAACAGGTTCTGCTCCTTGGAGAGTTCGAACACGACCACTTCGCCGTCCTCGTTGCCGATGAAGATTTTGCCGTCGGCGATCAGGGGCGAGCCCCACATCGAGGCCAGCATGTCGTAGGTCCAGTGGACTTTGCCGGTCTTTGCATCCAGGCAATGGAACAGCCCGGCCAGATCGGCGATCACTAGCAGGTCGTCCTTGATGGCCACCATGCCCAGCGTGCGGTGCATTTCCTCCTCGAAGTCGAACTGCCCGTCGCCGTTGGCGTCGTGGTTTGCGTAGTGCCAGACGACGGCCGAGTTGGGATTGGGCTTGACCACCTCGCCGGCCTGCTTGTCGCAAGCTTGAATCCTTCGCGCAGCCGCCGGATTACCGTCCTTGTCGAGGACCAACTCTTCGCTCAAGTCACCGCGTTTGGTCGGATCGACACACCAGAGGTGACCTTGGCCTTCGCCGTACTCGGGGTCTTGGCCGGTGGCGAGGTAGACGCGGTTGCGATAGATCACCGGCGTGGCGACGATACTGTTGCGATCGCCCTGTCCGCCTTCCTTCCAACGCGATTCTTTCGGGTTGCAATCGAACTTCCACAGCAGCTTGGCCTTCTTGTCGCCAGTTGGCTCGGCAAGGAAGCTGTACATCCAACCGTCGCCGGCGGCGAAGATGGCTTGCGGGACGCCGTCGATCACGGCCGCGGCCGGGGAACCCCATTGGCCGTGCAGGATGTTTTCTCCCGGCGAGGCGTCGGCCCAAATCAGCTCGCCCGTGTGCTTGTTCAGGGCAATAAAGCTGGGCGCCTCGGGGGCCGGAATGCTCTTGTGCTCGTCGTCTATGCCGTTGCCCGTGATGACCAACAGCAGATCACCGATGGCCGTCACCGAGCAGCTACACATGTTATGTTGTATCGAACCGAGGCTTCGCATCATGTCGAATCGCCAGATGAAGTCGGCCTCTTCGCGGTCGGAGTTGGGTTCCTCCCGGTAGGGGCCGTCGTTCACACCGTCGTAGAAACCGTCGGTATCGAAACAGACGACCTCGCCGCGGTTGGTGACGATCCAACCTCGATCACCTTCGATCAAGGGCGAGCAACAGATCCCCACGCTGGGCCAGTCGACCGAACGGCCGGCTGGGAGTTTTTCGCGAGAGAGTTGCCAACCGAACCGTCCGTCACTCTGCCGGAAGCAGAGCAGGCACCCCAGATCGGTCTCCTTGGGATAACGTGGCACGTAACCCGCGTCGTTGTTCGAGGCGCAAAAGATCCTTCCTCCCGCGATCACAGGCGTGCTATAGCTTTCGGACCCCAGCTTGGCCACCCAGAGGATGTTCTCGGCCGTATCCGGTTTCCACTTCCCCGTCTTGAAGTCGAATTGTCCGACGTCCCACTCGGTGGGAAGGTTTGTGGCCTCCGAGACGTTATTCCGTGCGGACGAGCCACCCCATTGTGGCCAATCGGCGCCATGGCTTGGCGCGGTCAGACCGATCCAGCTTGCAAACAGCAGGCCGCCTATCGCGGCAAGAGGTATGTTCATAATTCGTTGCATGGGGCGAATCGCTCGGTGGGTTGGGGGGAGTTGATTCGTATCTTGCGGTTCGTGGTGAGGCGGGCGCGGGGGTTCAGGGCTCGGGGTTCAGGGTTCAGAATCTCGGGGCAAACCTTGAATCCAAGTGCTGAACCCCGAACCCTGAACCCCTCCACTTCGGCTGCGGCTTTGCCGCACTGTGGCACATCAAATCACTGACACTGCCGCTTACTCTTTAGTCGACGATCACCTCGTCCTCGGGATCAAACTTCGGCAGGCACACGATCAGCACGGTCATTGGCCCGATGGCCCGATGTCGAACGCCGGGCGGAATGAAAACACACGTTCCGGCCCGAACGGGGATCAGGTCGTCGTCCAACTGCATTTGGGCGTCGTCTTGGCAGTGCAGTATATAATACGTCTCCGAGAGTCGACGGTGGTAGTGCAGCTTGGCGTCGGTCTTGATTTCGGTGCGGTGCAGCGTGCCGGGAAATTCTGGCACATCGGCCAAGGCGCGTCGCGCCATCCCGCACGAGCAGGGGGTGCCCGGTAGACGGTCAAAATCGACGATCCGGTAGCGTTTTGTCGAGGGTTCCGTCATTGCAATACGCTGCAAAAAGGGCCTTATCGCTGGTTTTCCGCATCAGCCTCCCATCCTACCAGAAGTCCCAACTGATCGCCACGACGGGGTCGCTCGACCATGGTTAGGCTGAAGAGAAGCTAGTTGGCAATTGTGGCAGCCGAGTGAAGTACGATCGAGTTTGCCGGTTAGCCAAGGATTCCGGGGGGCAAAGCGGGCGCCATGACGCCGCAATATCGTCAAAGCTTATCTGCCTTATTTTGACGGAATTGTTTGCGCATCAGGAGCGGTAAACCTTTTGCTGAAAATAGTTTCCGTACACTCAAGGGCTCTGCGCGGCGCGGCCGATACGGTTACTACCCCTTTGAGAATTGCGCGTGCCTAGGCGGCACGCTTAGAGGGTGCGTCAGGTAGCCGAATCGGTTTTGCGAGTCACGGAAAGGCTCGACGGTCCTGACGCAGTACACCGAGAGAACTGCGGTTGCTGACCCACCTTCCGCGTCCGCGACAGGAGCCAAGCCTGAGTCGGTTCTTACCCATGGGGGAACCCGCCCAAGTTTTCGAGTGCTACATCGGAAAAAACGTAACACTCCGGTTTTATGTCGTCCGGCCAAGGACCCCCAAGCACCCCCGGTTCAATTGTAAAGGAGTTGTTGCTCAATGAGAGGCAAGACCATTTTTGGAGCGCTCATCCTGAGCGTAGCCCTGTGCAGCCAAGGGTTCAGCTTTGAACTCTTGGATCGAATGCTAGGGCTGAACTGCGGTGGCTGCGGCGGGTGCGACGCCTGTGCCGAAGTCTCCTGCTGCGAGCCTGAGGCGAAATGCTGTGCGCCCGAGCCCGCCTGTTGTGAAGAGCCTGCTTGCGGCAAAAGTCGCTGCCGGTCTCGTTGCGACCTGTTTTCAGGTCTCAAAGGATTGTTGGATGGCCGTTGCGGGAAATCGTGTGGCGGAGCTTGCGGTGAGCCGGCTTGCTGCGAAGAGCCCGCCTGCTGCGAGGAGGCCTGCGGCCAAAAGCGTTGCCGAACGCGTAGCCGCAAGCCCAAGTGTTGCCCCGAGCCGGCGTGCTGCGAAGAACCAGCCGCTTGCGAAGAGCCCGCTTGCTGCGAAAAGTCCTGTGGCCGCAAGAAGCGTTGCGGTGGCGGCCTGCTGAACTTTGGTTGCAAGAAGAAGTCCTGCTGCGAAGAGCCGGCCTGCTGCGAAGAACCTGCTTGCTGCGAAGAGCCGTCCTGCTGCGACGATCCCTGTGGCAAGAAGAAGAAGTGCTGCCGACCGATCTTGGGTCTGCTGGATGACCTCTTCGGCGGCTGCAAGAAGAAGTCGCGCTGTGGCGAACCGTCCTGCTGCGAAGAAGCCGCCTGTGGCGGTTGCGGTGGATGCGGTGGTGGTGAGGTCATCGAGAGCGCTGCTCCGGCCGAAGCACCTGCGGAAGAGGCAGCCCCGCTGCCCGAGGCGCCGCAAGCCGACCCGTCCGCTTCGTACTTGCGAAGCACCAACATCCGTCAGGCCAGCCGTAGCATCATTGTTCGCTAACACTACTGACGGTTGACAATTCGACTGATTTGAAAGCCTGCCCGGGACTTGTATCCCGGGCAGGTTTTTTTGAGTCTTTGCCAGAATTCGTTCGTGTAGAGAGCGTGTTGGCGATTCGACATCCCGATCACTCGATATAGCGCCTGCTACTCGACCACCCAAGCCTCGCTAAGCACCGCGTTGGCGCCGCTTTCTCTGCGAATGGTCAACCACACGGCGCCGGTGTCGGTTAGCTCCTTGGGCAAGTCGAGATAGAACTCCCCCGGCAGTTCGCCTTTGCCCTCGTATTGCGGCAGGAGTGTGGGCCCGAGCAGTTCGACTTGGGCGTCGCCGTCGGCCGTGGCGGCGTGGACGCTCTGAGTTCGAGCGACGCTGTTGAAGTCCCACCAGGACAGCCCGACGCGGTAGCGGCGTCCGGCTTTCAGCCCGCTCAGTTGAAGCGAGATTTCGGCCCCTGCGAACATAATCGAGGTATGGCCCGGCTCGACGCCTTCGATTTTCTCGGCCGTATAGAGCCACGTGCCGCCGCGGGGTGACAGGATCCGCACCGGATCGTTCTTATCCGATGCCATGGCGCGACCGCAGTCGAGATAGGCCGCCAATCGGGTCCCGTCGGGGGCTTGCGATTGCAACTGTTGTCTTCTCGCTTCGACCTGTTCGGCGCTGGGAGGGTTCGGTAAGGCAGGCGGCCCGCCGCCCGGCGGCACGAAGTCGACGTCTTCCCAATTGCCGAAGTAGGGCGCGTTGCAGTCGATCCATGCGGCAAACGCACGCCACTCGGCCCGGTTGATCGCAACGTCGTAATGACCTTCGTGAAGCAATTGCATCAGCCGGCTCTTGGCCGAGCCGGTCGCATAAGGCGCAAGCGGCACCAGCGATCCCTGGTAGTCGCCGACTTTGACGAAATCGACATGCGGCAGCAGAGCCATGAACGAATCACTGACCTTGGCCCGGCCGATGTTCGGATAGAAAAAGGCCCCTTCGGCCAGCACCATCTGGCGGCCGCGAAGGTCGAAGCTCTTTTCGGCCCCCTCGTTGCCATCGTGACAGTCGACACAATTCCGGTCGAGAATTGGCTGAATCAGTTCAGGAAAACTGACCGCCTCGGCGCCCCAAGGCGGCGGTTCGATGATCGACGGTCCGCGGCGCATGGCCAGCGGCATGATTCCTCCCGGCACGGCCGTGGCGTGCGATTCGTGACAGCCGACGCAGCTTACCCGTTCGCCCGGCTGTAGGTTCATGAAGTTCCGCATCCGCCGGATTTCCAGGAAGTTTGCGTCGATCGCCTCGAAGAAGATCTGCGTGTTCGGCGGTACGAGGAAATGGGCCGAGCCGTCCGCCTCGACCGGCACCGTGCCCAGCACGCCGCGGGGGTCCATACCCGAGCCGGCGCCGACGTCCAGTGTTTGCGGGTTGCGGTGGACCGGCTTGCTGTGCGATTGGAGGATCCGCAGGTACTTGACCGTCCCTCGCGGCACGCCCGGCAGGCCTTGATACACGTCGGCCACAGTCATCACGCCCGGCGCGTCGGGCTCTTGCCCGCGGACCATCTCGGGCAGCGTATGCGGCAGCGGTCGCGGGCGGACGGGGATCGGGCTGTAGCAGGAGAAGTCCGGGTCGCGGTAGATCAACTCGAGGTTGCCGTGTGTGTCGAGCAGATACAGACCGTATCCCTTGGTCGCGTTGTCCGATTTCTCCGGCGAAAAGCTGACCAGGAAGTGCTTCTCGGAGAGCGGATAGGGCGAGCTGTACCAGCCGTGCGATCCGCTGTAAGCGGTCGGACATTCCGGATAACCGACGCCCGGGGTGATCCGCACCAAGCCGTCGGGCCCGCCGCGATTTTTGGCCAGGTCGACGATCACGATCGGTCCGGCACACGTGTTGTGATGGGCCCCGGCCGTGCAGACGATCCGCGTCGTGCCTGGAATCTGTCGCGCCTCGAAGAACCCGATCGGTCCGTCGGTGAACGTGTAATGGTCGCCATAAACCAATTGAGCCCGGGTGCCATCGGGATAGACGGTCCAAAGCTGCTGGATCTTGTTGAACGGCTTCATCACGTAATCCCAACGCGTGTAGATGATCCGCCCGTCGGCGAGCATGCTGGGATAGAACTCACCCTCCTTCGGCTCGGTGATCCGCCGCACGTCGGAGCCGTCCGTCTCGACCGTGAACATGCCGCAAGCCAGGGCCCAATCGCCGCACTGTACGAACCGGTCGGACCGGGACGAGGTGAACGCGACCCGCCCATCCGGCAAATAGCACGGCTCTGTGTCTTCTGCACAAGGTTCGTCGATCACTTGCCGCAGCCCCGACCCGTCGACGCCGATCTCGTAAAGGTCGTACATCAGACAAAGCCCGCCCCGCGCGCCGGGCACGCCGATGGCGTAGTTGGTCGGTTCCGGTCGCGGCGCGGCGTAGGGGAAGACGATGCGTTTGGCGTCAAAGGAAAGATCAGGCCGCCCGATGCCGCCGGGTGTGAGTTGGCCTTCAGTCAGGCGGCGGACGCTTCCGTCAGGCTTCAAGCCGGTGAGCACACACAAATCGGCGCCGGGCCGCTGCGATTCGCCCACGCGATGGGCACACTGATGACCAATGCTCGGCCAATGGCGGCGAACGAACAGCACCTGATCGAAGTCCAACAGCGGGTTCTTCAGCGCCAGCTCCCGCACGGTCCATCGGGTCTGAAGGTAGAGTTCTCGTCGGCCTTGCGGATCGACGCTTTTTGCCTTGGCGGCCGAGTCGTCGAGCTTTGCTTCGCCCGCCGCGGCGACCTTTTCGGCGCCCAGTTCACGCAAGTCATCGACCAGCGCCCGACCTCGGGCAAGGATCGCGTCGAGGGCTTCGGGCGACTCGAACGATCGTCGCTCGAAGGCTTCCTGCCGACCCCAATCGGCCTCGACGGCTTCCCGGGCCGGGTCGGCGACCGCTGGGTTTATGGACAACCAGGATACAAGCAGGGCCAATACGGGTAACAACTTCTTGCTCATCAGCAACTTCCCTCCAAACCCGAGCCGCTTGCGGCTTTGCAGTGCAGTGTAAACACACTTTCCATCATAACCGTGCCTAACGGGCCGCGTCCAGACTGCCCCGAACTTGTAGCTGACTTTCGTCGTGGCGTTGCTGCATCTCCTTTGGTCATAAGCGGTTACGTGTAGTGCGAGAGTCTTGGCGCGAAAATGGCAAAACCATAAAACGAACCGTCGGCAACCTTTCTTCGTTGCCTGAGAAAACGATCGAGGCCCTCCGCAGCCCGCATCGATGGCTATCGTCGAGCCGCAGAACACCGACGTGCGGCAGCATGGGCATGTGGTCGCCATCGTGGCGATGCTCAAAAAGTCCGGGTTGCTGCACGGCGATTCAAAACTGGCGACCGCCCGACGTAACGAGAGGTAACAAAACGACGCGCCCTGCGAGCATGACGCTCGTGGATTATAGCCCCATGCCCATGAAACCGCCCTGTTCGTCGCTGGCGGCTTGTAGCTGCTCGAGTCGGGCGACCGTCTTGCCGAGGTCGCCGGCGGCCATGTAGCGGTCGAATTCGACCTGCACGGCCCGGCCGACCGCCTCGGAGAACCACTCGACCACCGGTTCGGTCAGCCAATCACACGTTTCGCCGTCCAGGCTGGTCGTCAGGTCGCAGGCGATCGTCTTGTTGTCGTCGGCGTCGGTCAAGACGGCGCCCTCGAAGTGCAGGCCGATCATGCCGATCTCGGGATCGTTGGTCAGGTGGAAGACGCACTTGGCCCGGTAGAGATAGTACGTATTGTGCAGTCCGTGTTTGTCGGCCGCCCGCTTGATCCGCGTGCATAAGGCCTGATGTTCCGGCGAGCTGTCGACCGGCACCTCGAATCGACCCACGGACCGAAGCGGCAAACAATCGAAAGAGATATCGACAGACTGGCTCATGATAGGATTCCCGTCACATGAATACGTCAGGACAATAGGTTATTGTAGCCGCTAGCGGGCTTTGGCGGTATCCGATTGGTTTGGGGTCGATTTCCAGGCCACGCTGAGCCAGCCGTCTCGGCAGACCAGCGTCACGGGCATCATCTTGCCGGCCTGAGCCAATTTGCCCGGTAACTCCAGGCCTTGCCCGATCAACTCTTCCTGGAAAAGGTCCTCGAATCGGCGTTGTAACAGTTTCCTGATGATGACCTGACTGGTGGAAAGTTGCTTATCTCCGTCGGGATCGAATCCTGGCGGAAGCACTTCCACGCCGCCTTGCCGGACGGCCTTGAAACCCTGCTCGGCCTCGACGATCTTGTACGTGACCGTGATGTTCATGCCCGGGTGGCGGTCTTCGCCCTTGTAAAAACGACGCCCGCGGATCATCACCGTGAATGCATCGTCGGCGAAACGCACGGAGACCGGCAATCGGCGGGCAAAGGTGATGGCCCAAGGCGGTTCGTCCTCGGGGGTTTGCATCCGCTCGGGCAGCTCTCCTAGCAGGTCGGTCACGACGGCCTGCAACGACTCTTCGCGAAGCATCCTTCCCCCCAACGCACGGGCTGCCAGATTGTTGATCATCGACTCGTGTACTTGTAAGGCCAAATCGGCCTCCGGTGTTGATACCGGGGGCGCTGACGGCGCGGCCAATTGATCGGGCGCCGCCTGCAAGGCGACAACTTGCAGGGCTTCTTTCGTGGTGCTGAATTGAAGCTGCTGCGGGAATAACTTGCGCTGAAGCAACGGACGCCGGAACTTGTCGACAAACGCTTCGTTCGCCTTAGCCAGCATTTCGTCCGCCTGCTGGTCGACCCGTTCGTTGACGCGTTGCTCGGCATGTCGGCCGGCAATCCGCTGGGCTTGGGCTTTCTGTTTACCCACCTGCTTCCAAGCAATCTTTTCAATCAGCCCGCCGCTTCGCTTCGCACGGATCGAGGTAATGGTCGTGTCGGTCACCGCGTTGGAAACGGCCGGAAAAGAGTGCAATCCATCGGCGTCGATCCAGAGCCGCTTCCGTGCGCCGATGCGGGTTGTGCCGCGGCTGTAGATGCGCACCGGTCCGTGGTAACCGATCTGTTTCGATTGCGTCGCTGCCAGCAGAATCGTATCGATCACACCGCGCTGCGTGTCGGGAAACAGTTCCACGTGCGTCTGCCCGACCGTATGCCCGGTGCCATAAATGTTCGTATCCAAGATAACGTCGCGAATCGGCATCGTGTCATCCACCGGCTCGCCGACACCCGCATCGATCACCTCGGCCGAAACCTTCAGGAACAAGTTCGGCTGGGTCAGGTGTTCTGCGATGGCTTCGAGCAGCTCAGGCGCCTGCTGGGCATCTTGCAGCCAACGGACAGCCTCGGTGATTACCAGGGCCCCGTTCGAGCTCGGCGCATCGGCATAGGCTTGCAGGCGGTCGGCCAGCGTATCCATTAAACCTTGGTAGCCGGCCTCCAATTGGGCGTTGCCGATCGATCGGGCCACCACCAAATACTGCCGCAAAGCCTGGCGAACATCGATAAACCAAACCAGCCCGAGTCCCTCGTGGGCGGCGGCCAAACGCTTGTAGACCGCATCCAACTCGGTCAGATCGGCCGTATCTTCGCTATCCAGTTGGGCAGCCAAGCTCTCCCATCGGATGTATTTCTGCCAGGCAGCCCCGTTGGGACCGTCCTCGGCGAGCCTTTGTTCGAGCCGATCGACCGCTTGGATCAGCAGTTGCTTGGCCTGCTGCAGGTCGGTTTCGCTTAGCGGACGGAAAGTTTCCTTAGCTTCGCGACACATCTCGGGCAGACCGGCCGTCTCTTGTCCGCTGCAAGTCGTGTTGCAGCAAAGTGTTACGGCAAGTAGTACAGCGTACGCCGCGGGTAAACGAGCAAACATCATGTGATCCCCCTTTTTGGGTAGGTTATTTCCTGCCTACCAGGGAGGTAGACATCAATTTCTGCGTTGAGTAGATTAGGTGTTCTGTGGTGAATGCACAGCATGAATAGACAGCGGTCGAAAAACCAGCAAATTCACCTTAACACATGTAGTTTACCAAGTCGGGCACTTTTGAACAACACGAGCTTTGCCAGCAAGAGCCTCCAGACCAGAGAAACAAGCTTCCCGGCGAATCCCTAGAGATATCCAACCCCACCTAACACCCGCCCAGAGACGGCAACCACGAGCGTGAGAATCCCCGGTGGATTCCTCTGATTGCCCGCGGCTGCCTTCAGTCCTATTGAACGCGAATCCGTAGCTGGAGCTTCGGATCAACCTCTTCACGGACGGCACACCGGTCGTTGCTCGGCCGGAACGACACCCTGACTGCTCAACTTCCGAGGAGAGCCAATGCGCCGATTCTGCAAATGCGCCCAATCCGCACTAATCACGTCCTTCAGTTTGCTGGCAGCTTTTTCCGCGACGGGACTCCTTGCGGCTGAACTTATCGCCGATAAGCCGCCCCAGAAAATCACCTGGCAAACCGACTACGCCCAGGCCATCGATCAGGCCAAGCAGCAGGGCAAGATGATGTTTGTCTTTTTCTATGAGCCGAGGGAAAGCGGTCTGCGCGATACGTTCGAGATGATCAGTCTGGTCGATCCGGCCGTGGTCGAGAAACTGCAAGAGATGGTTTGCGTCCGCTTGCCGGTCGACGTGCAGATTCCCTCGCGCGGCGGGAAGTTGGCCCTGATGGAACACTCGAGCTTTCGCGGGCTCCAGGGGGAACAGGGGATTGCCGTCTTGGACTTCGCCAGCCGCGGCGCGACCTACTTCGGGTCCGTAGTTAACACATTTCCGTTTACGCGGGATCGCTGCTACTCGGCCCGGCAATTGCTGGTCATCTTCAACTTGCCGGCCGGATCGCCGGCAGAGCGTCGAGAAGCCTATGCCCAACGAACCTTGCCGGAAGAGATGCTTGGCGAGGTGCCTAACGGCGGGGCCGGAAACAGAGAAAGAGAGCAACAAGCTGGCGTAACCTACTGGCACTGGGACTTCGATCAGGCCGTCGAGCAGGCGCGGCGCGAGCACAAGAGGCTGCTCGTCTATCTGCACAACCCTCGAAGGTTCATGTTCTGTCGGCGTTTCGAGACGGGAACCTTGGGCCATCCTTCCGTGCAAGAGAGGTTGGCCGATTACGTGTGCCTGCGCCTGAGGTTGAACACGCCAATTACGTTCAAGGGCAAGACGCTCCCGGCGATCAACCATCCGAAGCTCGCGGAAATGCGTGGCGAACCGGGGGTGGTCGTTCTGGATTTCGTCGAGCAGGAGACCCAGTATTTCGGCGACGTGGTCAGCACGTTTCCCGTGACCAGACGCTTCTCGTACACCTCGCAACAGATGGTCACGATCTTGGAACTTCCGCCCGGCACGCTGACTCAGCGAACGATCATCTACGCCATACGGATCCACCGCGAGCATCCCAAGAGTACCGACGGAGAAATTCATCCCACGCTACTTCGCGAAGCGGAAAAACATTCGGCGCATCAGGCTCGCGTCCGACATCAGGGCCACCATCAATGGGAATCGCGATTCCATCAGATCAACGGCAAGATGCCCATGGGGCTAACCGCCAGCGAGGTCTGTGCCGAGAGCTGGCCGGGTGAGAGTATGCTCGACGCGGCCATCGATTGCGTGGGATGCTGGCGCCACTCGTCGGGCCATTGGCGCAAGATCCGATCGCAGCACGACTTCTACGGCTACGACATGCAACGCGGCCCCAACGGCGTCTGGTACGCCACCGGCATCTTCAGCAACCGGTAGTTCGGG
>SDBS01005470.1_pt1 | contig 12375 bp, 9 predicted proteins | sample 2277091 | NCBI WGS metagenome assembly SDBS01 (sample SAMN10404972, study PRJNA504765) | marine sediment metagenome | isolation source: marine sediment core GS10_PC15, 163 cmbsf | place: Arctic Ocean: Southern Knipovich Ridge | collected 2010 | reverse complement strand
GAGTGATCCAGAAAATAATCTAGGCAAAGGCTCTGAGCGCCATAAAGCTAGTATCGTCGGCGACACAGTCGGAGATCCACTGAAGGATACAGCTGGACCAGCGTTAAATCCTATGATCAAGGTTGTAAACCTGGTATCGGTCATCATCGCTCCAATCGTCGTGAAATATAGAGATTTAGGTGTTGGCGGTTGGATCATCGTCGCCATCCTGCTCGCAATTCTTGTATGGTCTATTTCACAGAGCAAGCGACCAGCCAAACCTCTCGAAGTTGAGAGCGAAGGTGCCTGAGGGAGATCCGGATAACACTCAGAAAAAAGGCCTGGATACTCAGGCCTTTTTTCACGCTCCGAGCGCTATCTTGACGGTTTAGGAAATCGTCTGAATGGTTTCATCCCCACTCGGCAACTTATTAGCTTATTAGATCACTGGACAAGTACTCTTGCCTAGATAAAATTAGTCCACCGAATTCCTGAAGAAGACCACCAAACGTGGAGAAAATAGCTGCAGATGATGTCCCCTTCGAAGATAGCCATTTCCATTGTTCCTTCACCAGAACATAACCTTCAAAGCCACCCAGAAAATGTGGGTCGATTTGAATACCTTGATAAATTAATGGAAGACCAGAAAGCATACGTGATTCACAAGGTAGATCGATCTATTGCCCTTGACCAAATCATCCACAAGGTACATCCGTCCGAATATGTTCAAGCATTAACGCAAGCAGTTCAAATGGGTCCCGGCTTTATTGATTATGGCGATACATACATAACTCAAGAATCGCTGATTGCGGCCTTTAACGCGGTTGAAGGGACACTCAGTGTACTGTCTGCCATCCACGAAGGAGCAAGCGAACACGGCTTCGCCCTGATCCGTCCACCGGGTCACCATGCAACCGCCACTCAGGCGATGGGATTTTGTCTTCTGAACAACATAGCGATTGCAGCAAGATATGCCCAAGATTTAGGTTACAGAAAAGTACTGATCGTTGATTTTGATGTTCATCACGGGAATGGTACCCAGGCCATCTTTCAAGAGGATCCAAAAATAGTCTACTTATCCACTCACCAGGCGGGTATCTTCCCCGGCACTGGTCATGTTGGTGAGAGTGGTGAAAATGAGGGAGAAGGGAGCATAATCAATGTTCCACTTCCTCCCATGGCGGGTGACAAGGCAATTGAACTAATTTGTGATGAAATACTTATTCCGATTGCGGACAGATTTATGCCAGACATCCTTTTGGTTTCTGCGGGATTTGACGCTCATTGGAGCGATCCTTTGGCTAATCTCCAGTTTACAATTGGAGGCTATCATTACTTCTCAAGTGTTCTAAAGACAATCGCACAACGTCACTGCAATGGCAAGGTATTGTTTGCGTTAGAGGGAGGGTACAACCCTAATACTCTCCTGAACGGAGTACAAGCGGTCTTATATGCGTTAGCTGAGGAACTTTTACCTGAGATTGCAGGAGATGATGCTCGCTATGCAGAACCCACAATAGAAAGCCTTGTAGCAAACGTCAAGCATATTCATTCATTATGAGAAAAATTGTGGCGTAAATAAAACCAAGTTCTGTGTCAGGCACACGAGTTTTTATCTCATTTTTACAGATTTTAACTTCCCTAGAGGCTATCATCTTGCGTTAACCCCCCAACTGTTGCATACTTTAGGTCAGGTGCAAAATGGCAGAGATAAATCTGCGACATTACGTTCAAGAGATTGACGACCTCATCGAAGAAGGCCAACAGCTAGAAATGGCAATCGCCCATTGTCGTCATATTCTTAAGACATTTCCCAAGCATATTGACAGTTATCGTTTGCTGGGAAAAGCGTATTTAGAATCAAAGCGTTATGGGGATGCTGCAGACATATTTCAAAGAGTCCTCTCCGCAATCCCTGATGATTTCGTTTCCCAAGTCGGAATGGCAATAATCCGTGAGGATGAAGGTAATATCGATTCTTCAATTTGGCATATGGAGCGTGCTGCTGAGTCGAAACCGGGTAATCCTGCAATCGAACAAGAATTAAAACGCTTAATTGGTAAACGGGATGGTCTCGAGCCCCAGAGAGTGCGACCTTCACGTGGAGCCCTAGCACGAATGTACTCACATGGAGAGCTTTTCTCCTATGCTACGACAGAATTAAAGAGAGCACTTGAAGAAGATCCTGATCGTCCAGACCTTCAAGTGCTGCTAGCAAATACATACTGGCGAACAGATCAACGATTAGAAGCGGCAAAATTATGCGTCCTCATTCTCGAAGCTCTGCCCTTCTGCAGAGATGCGAATCGAATTACTGCAACTTTGCTGCTTGAGAGTGGAAAAACAGCAGAAGCGAACTCGAATATGCGTCGCCTGATCGCCCTTGATCCATATATCGCTGAGTTAAAAAGCCCAATGGACGACCCATCGTCGGTTGAGGCTAGCGCGGTTCAAATCGATCGACTTTCTTGGACGCATGGGCAAGTCATGCCAACATCCGAAGATGATCAACCTGATTGGGCGGCATCATTAGGTGTTGATTTGCACGGCGAAACTGAGGAGCCAACAGAGGAGGAAGTACCTACCTGGCTACAACCTTCCGATGAATTACCACCAGAAGATGAGGTGGTTGAGGAGCCTCCACCAACGATACACCCATTTGCTGGGGCCGAACCTCCACCTGGAGCCGATATCCCCGATTGGATGCGAGATTCTGGCTGGGTTCAGAACGACGGTACAGCAACAGAAGGCCCAATGGAGATTCCATCGGTCGATATACCCACCCCCGCAGAATCAGTTGATGAAGGTCCAATTTCACCAGCAGAATTTCCGGATTGGTTGAGCGATATCGCTCCTTCAGATCAGCAAATCATTGACATCGATTCCTCCGAGACCAGCGAAACGGTTGAAGAAGGCGTGAGTGAAGACGAATCTCTCGACTGGATCACAGGAGAGCCTGATGCACCAGCAGGTGAAATTTCTCCTGAGCCTGATCTGCCTCCCCTTGAGCAATTCATAACCGAGCCAGATGAAGAACCAGTAGAAGCTCCACCTCCCATTGAAGAAGCAGAATATACTTTGGAACCGATCGATCAGGTGGATGAAGCGCAAATTAAAGAAACACCTGAAGAATACTTCGAACGAGAAGGGGTAATTCCATCGGGTTCCCAGGAGTTACCTCCTTGGCTGGAGGCCGATGCTCCAGGGTCGAGTGACACAATCGTCACCTGGCTCGGAGATAAATCCAAAGGGGAAGCACCGCCCACATCGGACGATGTTCCCTCATGGATGCGTGGAACTGGACCATTAATCGATATTCCTGATGAACTCAAGCCACCGGCTGAGCCAACGTTTGAAATGGATGATGTGGAATATGCTGCAGCTCCTGAGGAACCCTCAATCTTCGATAGCCATCTGCCTGCAGTGGTCAAAGGTGAACCTACCCCTCTCGATCAGGTCATATCTGAAACTGAGGACACTCTAATACCTGAGGTTGAAGGACCATCCATCGAAGATGAGCTAATCCCTGCTGGTGTTGCTTCGATTGATGATGCTCCAGATTGGTTGCAGGAGATTGCAGATGTTGAAGGCCAGACAGCCTCAACTGAACCACCCGAGATGGGCGTTGCCCCAGACCCGATAAGCGAACTACTCGGTGAAGAGGAAAAAGCTATCGTAACCCCACCATCAGCAGAGGAACCAGAATGGTTGAGCGAAACCGATGACACTCGACCAACACCCCCACTCAAGGAAAGTGTAGAGGCTGAAGCAGCTCCGGAATGGCTTGAGGACATCGCCGCTGAAGATCTGGATATGACTGAAGATGCTGCAATTGCTGCGGATCAACCTGATTGGCTAAAGGATATCGCTGCGCAAGCAGTAGACCCAATATCAGACGATGAGCTAAGCGGAGAAGAACCACCTGAGTGGCTTGCCGGAATCAAACTTCCTGATGAAACAATTTCCCCAGAGCTTGGTACCGAGCAAGAGCCTCCAGAGTGGATCAAATCATTGGCTGAAGAGGAATTCGCCGAAGACGATCTTCCTCCTGCCGATGAAGAACCCCCTGATTGGATTACCGAGTTGATGCCCACTGAAGAATTAGAGACCGACCAACCGGAGGGTGAAGAGGAGCCTCCAGATTGGGTGAAAACTGGAGTGTATGATAAGCCCGAGCAAGAAGAAGTTGAACCCACCGCCGAGCCACTCGAAGAACCAACCCTTTCAGAACAACCCGAATTTGTTCAGGAACCTATTTCAAAAGAGATCGAACCACCAACCCCTAAACCATCGCTTCCAGCTGAAGAAGCCCCGGATTGGCTAATGGATATTGCTGCAGCGGATATCCCCTCACCACGAACCGAGATCCCGGGGGAAACTGCACCTGAATGGTTGCAAGAAGTTGAAATCAGCGAAATCGAAGCAAGACTAACTCAACCTGTAAAAGATGTCGTCAAAGATGGTTTGGATGAAGGAGTCACGGAAGATCGAGAGGTTGTCGCAGCTGAGTCGGAATGGGAGCCAGAATTCGAAGAACCCGTAGTTGAAGAGCCGGTGGAAGGTATTGAAATCGAGGCAGTTGAAGGACCAGACCTCGGTGGTCCAGTTTTTGAAGGCGCCATAGAGAGTACCGCCGCTGGGGTACTACCGGAGCCTGAACTAGAAGAATTTGTTGAGGAAGAGGAGCTCGATACAGCCAAATTAGCAGAGGTGGAAAAAGAAATCGAAAGCCGCCTGGATTGGTTACAGGAATCTGCTCAAACTGTTACTCCAGAACCCGAAGCCGCTCTCATCGAAGATGAGGTTGTAGAAGAAGTAGTCGACTTTGCATCTCAGGTAACTGAGGAAGTTATAAGTGAAGACGTTGCGGTAGAAGATGTTGAGCAAAAGGTCGAGGATTTTGTTGAGCCCGTAGTTGAAACTGAAGAGATAAAGGGCAAACTTGAAGGAGAGATAGAGGAAGCTGAAGCATCTCTCGTAGGCATTGCTGAAGAAATTAGTGAAGAGATTGACGAGCAAGAAGTCTCCTCTTTTCTCGATGAGCTTGCTGAAAGCGAAAAATTTGAGGAGCAGGAAAAAGAACCCGCTTCGGAGCCCGATGTTGCTCAAGTGCTACCCTTCGGTGAAGAAGTAAGCGAAGCTCAGTTTGTCGAGCCTGAACTGCCCGAGGATATCGAGGGTGGCTTGGAATGGTTGGAGCAATTAGCAACTGAAGACCAAGTTGAAGAGATTGTTTCACCAGAATTACCGACTGAAATTGAAGAGGTATCTGAGACCGAAGTTCCCGATTGGCTTCAAGAAGTGGCAGAAAAGGCAGAAGAATTCTCTGACGAGCAGCCTGACCAGGCGATGCTCGAGACCCTCGCGGAAATCGAAATTGGTGAAGAAATAAAAGCCGAGTTCGATCCTGGAATTCTAGATACCATCGTAAGTAGCCGCTCTGAGCTAAATGCGCTTGCCGCTGAGCAAATGGTTGAAGAGACCTTCACCCCAGAGGAAAAAGTCACAGAACCAGCACTAGATGCTGAGATTCCTGAAGATGGTGAAGGTGAAGTTACGAGTGAAGTTGTCGTAGAAGAACCAGAACCCGCCGGCCCTCCAATGAATATGTTAGACCGTGCACGGGCGGCGATCCAAGAAGGTGATGTCGAAGATGCAGTCGAAAACTACATTATGCTCATCAACCAAAAAATTGAAATCGAGGCAGTGATCGAGGATTTAAAGATTTCAGTTAATGCGACGCCGGAAGTTCCCATCCTGTGGCAAACGTTAGGGGACGCATATATGCAGGATGGACAAATCACGGAAGCTATCAATGCCTATCGAAAAGGTATGGAAGCCGTATAACGAAAGCGACTGCGACGACAATGGATGCCGAACTCGGGGTTTCCCCCGAGTTCGAATTTTGTGGAGGAGACCGTGGAAAGAACACTCGTCCTGTTAAAGCCCGACGCTGTTCAAAGAGGTTTGATGGGAAGTATCATAAAACGTCTTGAAGATCGGGGGCTGCGCATCGTCGCAGCGAAATTCATGAAAGTATCACGAGATCTTGCAGAAGAGCACTATGCCGTTCACAAAGGCAAACCTTTCTACACTGGTCTTATTGAGTACATTATTGCCTCTCCGGTATTAGCCATGGTCTGGGAGGGTCCAGCCGCTATTGCAGCCGTCCGACAGACAATGGGAGCAACTCGCCCTATAGATGCCTCACCTGGATCCGTGCGCCATGACTATGGGCTCGAAGTTGGAAGGAATCTAACACATGCGAGTGACGGCCCTGAAACCGCTAAACAGGAAGTTGCGCTCTGGTTCTCGGAGAATGAATTGGTTGACTGGCAACGAGATATCGACAGGTGGGTTTTTGAATCTGTTGATTGAAATCAACCCAAGCCCGACGCCTCTCAGCCCTTTAATGGATGTGCGATTATCTGGTCCATCCGGAGAGATGTTACGGAGATGGTGGATTGAAGTCCAATAGGTTTCACTGAACTCTAATTAGTACCTTCCCCTCGTGCCATAGCTCCTCAAGTTGATAATACTGTCGTAAATCTTTCGAGAAGAGGTGTAAGATCACATCTCCATAATCAATTAGCAACCATCCATCCGAGGGTTCTCCCTCAACACTTTGCACTCGAATAACATGTTCTTGCTTGACCGTCTTCCTAACTTCCTCCGCCAGGGCTTTAAGCGCCCGCTTACTGCTGCCGTTACATATCACAAAATAATCCGTAAATGAACATACATCCACAAGGTCAAGTAGTAATATGTCCTCCCCCTTTTTCTCTTCCAAACTTTCAACGATAGTTCTGGCAATATCAATTGCTGCTTCAGCCATAATCCTCCATCAATACGTAATGATCAACCCATCACAAGATCAATTTGTGAAACGCTTTCAAGAAATGTCATCTAAGGCTAAGTTTACTGCTTCTTCAGCGCTTTGTGCAACGATGATGCTCATCTCTTCCTTGTTGGCATTTTGAGCTTTCCAGGTACCTAAGCCAATAACCTTACGGCCTGTCTTGATAGCAAAGCTAATTTCTGAAAGGGTTCCATAGCTCCCACCAATGGCAATAACCGCCTCACCTGATTGTGCTACGAGAGCATTGCGTGTGTGTCCAAGTCCCGTAGGAATTGCAATTTTTAAGTAATTATTTCCAGAATCAGGTTCTGATCCGGGGAGAATTCCGATGGTTAATCCGCCCGCACTCACAGCCCCACGAGAGGCTGATTCCATTACACCAGTTCGACCGCCAGTAACTACAACGGCCCCGCGTTTGGCCAACAGGGTTCCAACCTGTTCAGCTAATTGGCTTTCCTCTTTGGTGCATGTAGCACCACCAATGACAGAGATTAATCTCAATCGTTTCATTTTTCTAAATCCGAGTCTTCATTCTTAAACGAGGACGAGTATACGTGTGAATAAACAGCTCCGGAGGGTTTCAGGTCGCTCCTAATGAGTGATATCTCGTTAAACATTTGCGTCCCAATATCAGTTTGTCCAATGTGATTCAGTTCCCCCCCTATTGCTCGACGATCAGCATTCCCTACATGCCTGCGGACACGCCCTATTGTGAGGTGAGGGTGATACGTTCTCTTCTCTCTTGGGAAATTAAGATTCGTCAATCCATTTTCAAGTCGCAACTGAAGATCTTGAAGGATCCCCTGCGTTTCTTTCACGCCCACCCAAATTACCCTGGGACTCCTGCAATTAGGAAAACAGCCCACACCTTGGATTGATATTGGAAAAGGACTTATTCCATGGATTATCTCATCCATTACGTGCTGGATTTGAATTATCTTACCCTCTGGAGTATCTCCGAGGAATTTCAATGTTAAATGAATGCCCGATGGACTAACCCACTTTACATTACGAGACCCAATCGGAGAACTTAAGCTTTGGATAAGATCGTCCAACATCTCATAAATTTTTTCCGTTAGCTTTGTCGCAATAAATAACCGCACTGGGGATTCCCGAATCGATGAATTAGTGATGAACTTGGTAATGTTTCCTGATAGAGATTGGGTACCCATCACCATCGGTTATCTTATACTATGTGTACAGGTTCTCATAGAGCGGTTTGTAGATTCAGCACAACAGTTGCCCTGTTTACCAAATGCCTTATGGCTTTCTTATTGTGCTCATCATCATATTCAGAATAACTTTGATGTAGAATCGACTCAGTTTCCATATTAAGAGTTCCTAAAGGAGATTATGGATGTTAGTCGGAGAACGAATGACAGCACCGGTTATCACAATTGGTCCTGAAGTCCCCATCCAAGATGCGCTTCAATTAATGAGAAAGAGTAAAATCCGCAGACTTCCGGTCATTGATAAGAGCAACGTTTTAGTCGGATTGATTTCCGAGAAAGATGTTCTTAATGCTTCCGCCTCGGATGCCACAAGTCTTAGTATTTGGGAATTAAATTACCTTCTTAGCAAAATTGAGACGGGGGGTATTATGATCACCGATGTTATCACTGTATCCCCAGATACCCCAATTGAAGAAGCTGCCCGCATTATGGCGGATAACAAGATCGGGAGCCTTCCTGTTATGGACGGAGTGGAGCTCGTAGGAATTGTCACCGAGACTGATTTGTTTAAGACCTTTCTGGAGCTCCTTGGAGCTCGAAAATCAGGAGTTCGACTTACAGCATTGGTTCCAGATGTGACTGGTGAGTTAGCTGCTCTCACAAGTGCTATTCGAGATACTGGTGGGAACATTGTTGCTTTAGGAACATTTCTCGGTGAATCACAGCAAACCCGCACCATTACTATTAAAGTTGGAGGCATTGATCTTTCCGCATTGAAATCGGCGGTTGAACCTTTCGTAGTTAAAATAACCGATATTCGTGTGGTTGAGTCTTCTTGATACAAGTTGTCTTTGATTAAGTTCCACTCTGATTTCTAATCAAGCTGATCTGGAGCATGAGAAACACAATGAAATCAATGTTGAGTCGAAGAGAATTTCTAAAAGTATCTGGTGCAGCATCATTATCGATCGCCTTCCGTTCGTTACCGGATTTCAATTATCCAGAGATAATCGGACGAGTTACGAAACGTGTACTATCTGTTTATTCAGAACCAACCTTTAGAGCTTCTGATGTGTGCATTCTCGATCGAGACGAACTTATTTCAATTCGCGAGCGTGTAATCTCGGATGAAGGACCTCTGTACAACCCCCTATGGTACCAAACATGTGGTGGCTATGCGCATTCAGGAAATATCCAGATCGTCCGATGGCAACCTCAAAACCCATTCTACGGCCTCCCTCAAGAGGGCGCGCTCTTTCAAATTTCAGTACCCTATACAAGAACCTTTGCTCAACCCAACCCAGAATCAACACCCTATTACCGCTTGTACTATCATTCAAACGCCTGGGTGATGAAAGTCGTTGAAGGGGTAGACGGACGTATGTGGTATGGCCTGCTGGATGACGTTCTCGGATTAAGGTATTTCGCCCGAGCAGAACACTTAAGGAAGATTCAAGCCTCAGAACTTACACCTATCTCCCCCGGGGTGCCCAGCCGAGAGAAGCGTATTGAAGTCTCGCTAGACCAACAAGAGATTCGAGCGTTCGAATACAATCGATTAGTGTTACGTACAAGAATGTCGAGCGGCATCCCAGATCCCAAACCTCGGTACAACGGGATTCCCACCATTACTCCAACGGGCCAGTTCTATGTAAATCGGAAAATGCCACTCCGGCATATGGGAGACGCGAATCTGACATCAGATTTGAACGCTTACGAGATTCCCGGGGTGCCCTGGGTGACGTATTTTCATTCCACCGGCGTTGCCTTCCATGGCACCTATTGGCATTCTGATTTCGGTCGACCTCGGAGCCATGGCTGCGTGAATATGCGTACGGAAGAAGCCCAGTGGATCTACCGCTGGACCATGCCGGTCGTTGCTCCAAATGAAACCATCGGGACCGGCGTTGGCACCAAAGTCATCGTCAAATGACGCGTCGTCTGACGCGTCGTCTGACGCATAATCCATCCCCTCAAGTTCCCACGGCCTTAGTCACAACCGCACTCTTCCGGAAGAACTTAGCTCGAAATTCACTTCTTTAGTTGATGGACGCCCAGGGCTAGGGCTTTGTCAAGGATAAAGATACCATTCATAAACCGGATTACTACATCCTTGACAAATGCTTATGTTGTTCCGTTCTTTATCTATCCTGCCTAAAGAATCATGTTGGACGGAACACTCGTAAAAAAAACACCCCCAGAATTTATGACCATCTGGGGGTTGTTCAATCAATCTTTACTTGCAAATCAGATCGACCCTCGAAAGTTGCCTTGCGTATTATGCCTGACCTGGAAAACGGTCCTTACGATCTTCCAGAATTTCTCGCAACTTGCCCGTCTCACTGTAGCCCGAGGCACCTCGGCTCAATGCCGCACGGCCTTCTTCCTCGGTCATCACATCGGCGAGTACAAAGATATCGATCTCATCCGACAGTTGTCGAAGGCTGCGCAGCAGCCAGTAATCTCGTTCCTGTGCCAATTGTGAGTTCACCAAAACAAGACTCGGTTCAATTCTCTCCGCCAGAGCAATCGCCTCTTCAGCCCCACGAGCTTCTGTAACTCTGTATCCTTGCGCCTGGATCATTAATATCATCGATTCTCTGGTTGTATCATTTGGTTCGATAATCAAAACTCGTGAAGTGGGGCTAATTCCGGATGAGAGAACTGCGTCGATCGCCGATAGTAATCGTCCAGTTCCCTCTGGGCGGATCATGAATCCAACCGCGCCCATACGTAATCCCACTTCAGGATCTGAGACTGAGGTGAGAAACAAGATCGGGATATTGCGGGCATAAATATCCTGCTTCAGCACCATGGCGACGTCGAAACCGGTCTGTTCGCGCGTCACCAGATCCAAAAGCACTAGATCTGGTTGCTCGGTACGTGCGAGTGCGAGTAAATTTGCGCCATCTGTTGCAGTTATGATCCGATATCCTGCTTCTTCCAAATCCTTAGCCAATAAGTCTTGAAGTCCTTGCTCTTCCGTCAAGAGTAGGATTGTTTTCGTCGCTTCATCTTCATCGGATATTCGCGTTTCAACAGCCCTCCGAAGGGAAGAAAGATCTGCATCAGCCAAAAAAGCGGCTCTTAATGGGAGAGCAAAATTCAGTCGTATCCCATCATCCGGCATTTCTTCCACCCAGAAATGCCCTCCAAAATCTTTGATGATTTCCATGCATTTAGAAATCGAATACCCATCTCTACCGATTCTTGGCTGTTCGCCCTTTTTTTCGAGTACTGCGAGTATCTCATCGACCCCAAGACCCAATGCATCAGACCCTGAAGCCGCAACGTGAACAATTGCCCAAGGCCCCCCTTCAACCAATTCATCAGGCTCTCTATCATGAACCTCTTGAGCATGCCTCTCATCCCCCGCAGGGAGTAATTCCGCAGTAACATTGATCTCTCCTTGTTCCATGAGAGAGATGCTTTCTGAAATTAGGCTTGAAATTATCTTTGCCAATTCGTCCTGGTGACCTTGAACTGCAGGGAGATGGGCAGGATATTCTGCAATAACCGCAACTGGTTTGCTGCCTGCAATACCAATGGATAGATTAATTGCAGCTTCAATAGCGCGTGGTAGCTCCACGGCCGAGATTGTCTCAGTCAAGGGTGTACTCTCCCCTTCTTAATCTTCATTATCTGCAAATTTGGGCAGTTAGATCAAATACTATCATTTAACATAGCCCAAAGTCTTGTTTCTAAAACTTACTATTACCTTACAAATTGGACTCATACGTACCCTCATTGTACAATCATTCTCATGGAAGCTCGCATCAGTGCGGCGAAAATTGGTAAATATGCCACCTCAGAGAGCGGAGATACTCTTGAACTCATTGAACGTCCAAATGGGGGCATTTCATTGGTCCTCGCAGACGGTCAGTGGTCTGGTAAATCTGCAAAAGCAATATCTAATGTCGTTACTCGTAAAGCTTTGAGCCTGCTTGCAGACGGAGTACGAGATGGGGCTGCTGCTCGAGCTGCTTCTGACTACCTTTACACGTATCGCTCAGGGAAGGTACAAGCGACATTAAACATTATATCAATTGACTTAAAGAGCAAGACACTGGTCATTACTCGGAATAACCCTGCTCCTGTCATCATGGTTAGGGACGATGCAATTGAGTTGTTGGATCAACCCTCGAAACCTGTAGGGAGTAGGTTAGGCATACGCCCAAATATCCTCGAAGTCCCTTTAGAACCTGGATTAATCTCGATAGTATACACCGACGGCCTATTGCGCGCAGGCAGCAAAGTTGGACAAGATCTAGATGTTGTGGGTTGTATATCTGAACTTCTTTCATCAGGAGAAATTGATCCGGTTGACTGGTCGGATTACTTGCTATCCATGGCGCTTGAAATTGA
>SDBS01005469.1_pt1 | contig 12375 bp, 11 predicted proteins | sample 2277091 | NCBI WGS metagenome assembly SDBS01 (sample SAMN10404972, study PRJNA504765) | marine sediment metagenome | isolation source: marine sediment core GS10_PC15, 163 cmbsf | place: Arctic Ocean: Southern Knipovich Ridge | collected 2010 | reverse complement strand
AAGGCGTAAGGAGATACCCTGTACGAGACATTTTTGAATAAAATACAAAGAGGGAGCCTCGCGCAAGTCATCCGTGCCCGGCTTGAAAGAAAGCCCCCAAAGGGCGAGGGTTTTTCCTTTGGTGCGATCAAAGTGACTCCGGATTTTTTCAAAAAAATTCTCCCGCTGCCTTTGATTGATTTCCAAGATACTATCGAAAAAATCGGTAGGGTGGTTGTGAGTTTTTGCCATAGCGCGCAGAGCTTTCATGTCTTTTGGCAAGCAAGATCCTCCAAAACCAATTCCAGGGTTGAGGTATTGAGGACCAATCCGGTCATCATGGGCCAGGGCATCGCGCACAGCATCGATGTTTGCGCCGAGCTTTTCACAGAGGCTGGCGAGATCATTGATCAAAGATAGACGGGCAGCGAGCATGGCATTGGCGGCATATTTGGCAAGTTCAGCCGATGGGATATCCATGATCAAAATCCGCTCGAGAAAAGGAGCGTAGAGCTCTTGCATGATTTTGGCCGCTTTGGATTGGTTCACTCCAAGCAAAATTCTGTCGGGCTGCATGCAGTCTTCAATGGCAGATCCCTCTCGTAAAAATTCGGGGTTGGACACAATGTCAAAGGGAATTTGCACTCCGCGCGCATCGAGCGTCTCCTGGATAGTTTGTTTCACCCTCTCTGAGGTGCCAACGGGAACTGTCGATTTATTGACGACAACCAGATAATTGTCCATGATTTCGGCGAGTTGTTTTGCGGCTTTTTCCACATAGCTCAAATCGCAGCTTTCGTCCTGGTTTGAGGGGGTAGGAAGAGCCAAAAAACAGATGTCGCAGCCAGGAATAGCTTCGCTGTATTGACCGGTAAAGTGGAGGCGGTTAGCTTGTGTATTGCGTTTGACGAGCTCCTTCAAACCAGGCTCGTAGAAGGGGAGTTTGCCTGCCTGGAGAGAGTCGATTTTTTCTCGATCAATATCGAGACAGATGACTTGATTGCCCATTTCGGCAAGACATGCGCCTGTGACAAGGCCGACATATCCTGTCCCGATCATCGTGATTTTCATGCACTTGGATTATAGAGCTGTCCCTCATTTAAGAAAAGGAGCCGGTCGCAACTGCGTGCAAATTCCTCATCGTGTGTGACGAGAATGAGCGCTTTGCCGTGTTTTTTCGCGCTGTCTAGGAGAAGTTTTTGAATGTCATGAGAATAACTCTGATCGAGATTTCCAGTTGGTTCATCTGCGAGGAGAAGATCGGGCTTATTGCAAAGTGCTCGTGCAATGGCGACCCGTTGTTTTTCTCCACCTGAGAGGTATTTTGCGAGGACGTTTGCTTTCCCTTCCAAACCGACCTCTTTGAGAAGAGAATGTGCAAATTCTTTTGATTCGACGTTCTCTTGCCTCCCAATTTTAAGAGGCATCAAGACATTATCCAAGACAGTAAAGTCTTCGAGAAGGTGGTAGGATTGAAAAATAAAGCCGATGTGGCGGTTGCGTAAATACGCAATTCGGTGTTTTGCGACAGCTTTTCCGCAGATGCGCAAAACCCCATCGCTTGGGGGATCAAGAGTGCCGAAAATGTGTAAAAGCGTGCTTTTTCCCTCTCCCGATTTTCCCATAATCGCGACCGTCTCTCTTTCCTTAATTTGAAGAGAGACTCCTCGAAGAACCTTGAGATCACCAAAATTTTTATGGATATCTTCAGCCTGTAATATCATTCGGACCTCAGGGTTTCACAAGGGTCGAGGCGCGCGGCTTTGATCGCGGGTACAAGACCGGCTATGAGGGAGAGAAGAGGAGTGGCGATGGCAGCAAAAATCAAGGCACGCGAGCTGATTTCATGGGGAAGTGATTGACCAAAGAACTGTGTGTTAAAAGCCTCATGTCCCTGCAGTACGCTGAGAAAGTGGACGACAGAGTCGATGTTTCGAAGCGTCACAAAAGCTAACAAAATGCCGAGAAGACAGCTAAAAAGCCCAAGGCTAGCTCCACAAAACGCAAAGATCGCAGCGATGCTACGTCGCTTAGCTCCCATGGCGCGTAAAATGCCAATTTCTTTCTTTTTGTCGGAGACGAGAAGAACCAGAAGGGAGATGATATTCGAACAGGCGACAAGCAAGATGATCATTCCAATTAGGGTGAAGAGATATTTATCGCTTTGAAATTGCTGCATGAGATCTTTGGCAAAATCGTATTCGCGATACGTTTGCACTGTCCAGTACTTGTCGATCCCTTTTTCTTGGAATTTTTCCAAAAGGGCCTCTTTGAGTTTTTGCGCATCATTTAAATGGGACATCCAGACAAAAATGTTGTTCGACTCTCCTCGATCTAAGGTGAAAGCGCTCTCAGATGCATTGATCGATTGCGTGATATGTGGGGGGACGAGAATGCATTTATTGCCCACAGCCATGATGCCGGGATCGTAAAAACCGGCGACATAGACCGGGATTTGCAACTGTTTTGTTCCAGATAATGTCGGTGCTGAATAAGCCAAATATCCCGCATCGCCCATCCGTAATCCATTTTCGCGGAAGTTTTTTGCGAGCAAGATCCCCGTTTGTTTTCCCGTTTTGCAAAGAGAGTCAACTGTCAGATCAAAAGAGGCTTTGGAGACCTGAAGCCCCGTGAAAGGGACGGTTCCGACGATCGTCTTTTTTTGGAGCTTTCCCTTCACAGAGAAAAGCAAAGCGCGTGGCATTTCTTTCACATCGAACTCGACATTCCCATAGGAAAATAAAGGCACTGCGGAGTTGAGGGGCACTTCGGGATCCCCTACGCATTTGAAGAAAAGGCGATCTGCTCGCCGCTCGATTGTGCAAGAAGCCTCTTTAGAGGAAGTAGTGGGGACGATGAGATGAGAGATTTCCCCTTCGTGTTTGTAGGCTTGAGCCTCAAATGGAATTTTTTCGGGGAGAAGATCGAAGGGAAGTTGCCAAAGATCGGAGCGGGTTTTGAGCTTTTCGATGTGGCTATGAGAAAACAAGGGATGCGGATCTTCGTCTGAGCGCTCAGACAAGTAGAGAAGGTGATTGAGATCCTCCTCTGTCGGGGCGAGCAAAAGGCTCTGCAAAGAGGGGTTTTTTTCTGGTAAGGAAGACAAATAAGAGACGTTGGTTAGCTGGCTTTGCATTTCGACCGGAGTTAACGAATTGGTCTCTTGGCGAAGGAGCTCTAAGCGCAGAAGCGCACCGCTCATTTCAATGTCTTGGAAAGCAAGGCCGGGAAATGACGCTTTGAGCTCTTCAAGAGCAGAAAAGGCCATTTTGACAGGGTCTTTTAGCTGCCCGATTTGGTTGAGGTCGGGCTTTGCCATTATCATGGGAAGCCCCTCATCAAATTCGGGATTATAGGGGTCAGATATAAGAGCTTGGGCCTTTTGCCCCAGTGTTTGGGACATGTATTGGGAGGCGGCGCTATATTGGTCGACCTTGTAGTAATAAGAGGAGAAATATTCTGGTGTGGGTTGGAGGCGGACAGGGGCGTTGAGGGCGGTCAATTTATTGAGCCAATTCCGCTCGATCCCTTCCGTCACAGAAAGAAAGAGGACGACTAGCCAAACAACGAGAGTGATTACTGCAATAGAAAGCAGTGCAATCAGAGAAACTGAAAGCTGTTTTTTTCTTGGTGTAAGATATTTCTTAACAAAAGATAATTCGAACAACGTACAGTGTTTATTTAGCTTCTTTGAACGTCACATGACGCTTTAACTTCTTATCGTATTTTTTGAGTTCCATCCGATCGGGAGTATTGCGCTTACTCTTCATTGTCCAGTAGACTTCTGCCGTCTCTGTGCTCTTGAGCTTTACTTTTTCTCGGCCACCTTTCTTTGCCATAGTCAGACTCCTAGTTAGTCCTTTAACTATAGGCGAATCAGGGATAAATTTCTAGTTAATTTATACCTCGCTCCGTCAGCTTTTGCGAATTTGGACTGGCTGCGACTTTGCCGAGTCTAGATTCTCAAAACTTTCCTGCGCGTGGTATAACAGGGCTTCTGACTCGGGTGCCGGGTCGATTTCTTTCCATTTTTCTTTTCTAGATCTCAAGAGGAAGATGGTTCCATAAATTAAAGAATCTAGTGCCATGATGAGCCAGAGCTTATCGGGCGTCCAATTCAAAAAATTCATAGCAATATAGACAGGGACATAGGAGGTCAGCCAGACAAAAATATTTGAAATCAAATAAAATCCAACGTCGCGCGATGCAGTCACAAGGCTGATTCCAATGATGCTAAATCCGTAACAAAAGAAAAACAGCCATAACCAAATACAGGATTTTTTCAATATCTGTAGAGTCTGGGGAGAGGGGGGAGTTGCGACCAAGAATGAAAGCGTCCACTCGGGAAATACTAAGTAGGGGATAGAGAGCAGTGCTGAGGCCACCAAAATAGAAATGAGAGCTGAGCGGGCGAGTTTCCAAATTTTTTGATACTGTTTTGCCCCCATTAAATTGGAGGCAATGGTGATCATTCCCTGGAGCATTCCGTCATTGAAGAAGGTAAAGAGGAGGATGAGGGTTCCCCCAACGGATAAGACCATCAAATAGTCGCCTCCCTTCATCGTCATGACTCGAGAGCACGAAACCCAAGCTGTCAAAATGAACATTCTCGCAATGGCACGTGGGAGGCCGATGCGCAGTTGCGGCCAAAACAAATTCCAGTTGAAATGGAATATTCCCGTTCCATAGGACGTTCGCTCTTTTTTGCGGATAAAAAACATAAATAAGACGACACAGAAAACAGCTTGAGAAATGCCCGTTGCGAGTGCAGCCCCAAAAATCCCCAAAGAGGGGAAAACCCCCTCAATTCCAAAGATGAAGATGTAATCGAGTCCAACATTGAGCCCATGAGAGAGCAATGTGGTTAAAAAGATGATCCGCGTCCTCCCTTGGCCGATGAAATAGGCAGAAATGGCAGTGCCAAGGGGAAAGAGAAAATTGGCTACCATCATCGTGCTGAAATACGTATTGGCAGTGTGGCTAACAGCGCTTCCCTCGAAGAAATACGGGGCAAAAAATTGACTTGGAGGGAAGGTAATCAATATAGAAAACAGCGCCAGCCAGATCATTTGCCAGACGGTAGGGCCGATGGATTGATAATTTTTGGAACCATAATCTAGGCCGACAAAAACCTGCGACATCGTGGCAATCCGCATGATAGGAAGCTGAAATAAGAGGCATAAATAGCCCGCGGAAACGCTTCCCTCAAAAGCTTCAATGGAATAATGGGAAAGAAAAAGCCGGTCGCAAAACCCCATAAAACTTGCGGAAAAAAGACCGAGAATAAGGGGCAAAGAAAGAGTAAAGAGTTCCCTAAGACTCGCAGAGGGGTATTTAGTTAGTATGGAAGAGGAGCTCGAGTTTTCCGCCATCTATCACCTTAGAGGGTGTTTATGAATTCATTCCACCGCCAATAAAGAGCTATCTTTTTCTCTATGAGAGACTCTTCAAGCTTCACAAACTCAATTTGAGTTTGCTCCGCTTTCCAGAGTATTCTCCTAGAAAAAAATCTTAGCTCTTGGCGGCGAAAGCAATTCACATACACCCTCTTGTAAAGTTCATCACTTTATCTTTAAGGATCAAAAAATAATAGAAAAAAAATTAAAAAAATCTTTTTACAAAAAGGCGAGGATCGCTACAGTGCGAATTAAGAGAAGGTCTCTAAGAGAAGAGAAAACCTCATTTTAGGGGATGGGAATATGAAAAAAGGATGGATGATACTTTCTATTTTGCCAATCGCGGCAATGTGTGGCGGGGCAGATGAAGATTTTTTCTATATTGGGGATCATAGCAATGAGGCCCTCCTACATCTCGCATTTGATTCAGAGGACGATTGTCTTTGTGTTGAACACGAAGACTTTGACAACCAAGGCCTCTCTCTTCTTGAGATGGATGAGCGAGATGAATCGCTGATTCCCTGGTCTGAAGAGCGACTAGCAACAGAAGACTTCACCTCTATCATCGAGCGACGAGCGCATGAAATGAGCGAAGAATTTGATGACGTCTTTGCCTATGAAGTTCCCTTAAACGAGCACACGCATCTCGAGCCCTCATTTGAAAGCGTTTCGAAGGAGCCGCACCATTTCTTTGGACGCCCAAAAGTGGTCCAGTCCAAGCCCGATGAGCAAGCAGATGAGAAAGCACCCGTCGCTGAGAAAAAAAGAGAGTCCAAGCAGCGGATCATGACAAATCGCGAGCCATCTGAGAAGAAGAAGAAGCTCGCTCACCAATAGGTATTCGAGCCTTAGGCTCCAAATCCAAAGGGTCGCTCTCTCCGCTAAAGACATGATAGCCAAGACCTGCAATCATCGCCCCATTATCTAAACTCAAACCCTTGCCCGGCCAATAAACGGGAATGGTGCCATCGAGCAATTCGCGCAAACGTCGATTGCAGCTCACGCCACCGCCTACAAAAATTGACAAGCACCCATATTCTTTGGCAGCATTTAGGGCTTTTGCTGCAATATCGCCAAGAGCAGCTTCTTGAAAACTCGCCGCTACATCCCGCTTTTCCTCTTCTGAGATAGTCGTTTTGCCCCGTTTGTCCCCATTTTGTCCCTTGACCGTATACAACACATTTGTCTTGAGCCCGCTAAAGGAAAAATCGAAGGGATGGCCCTTCACCTTCCCCGCTCGATAGGGAAAACGCGTCGCATCTCCGCCCTTGGCCAGGGCTTCCACCTGAGGGCCACCGGGGTAGGGCAGATCGAGCAGAGCGGCGACCTTGTCAAAGGCCTCGCCCACCGCATCATCCACCGTTGTACCAATCATTTCATAGTCGCCCACATCCAGAATCCTGACTAAAAACGTGTGGCCGCCCGACACGACGACACCGAGTGCAGGCAGCTCAAACCCCTCATTGGACATCATGGCAGCATACAGATGAGCTTCGACGTGATTGACGCCGACAAAAGGGATTTTCCAAGCCAAAGATAACGATTTTGCAGCATTGAGACCGATAAAAAGAGGGCCAATGAGCCCGGGGCCTTTTGCGACAGCGATGAGATCGATCTCATCAGATGTTACCTGAGCTTCATCAAGTGCACGTTGAATGGTGGGGATGATGCAGTCGACGTGTTGGCGGGAGGCCATTTCGGGATAGACCCCACCAAATTTTTCATGAAAAGCGCTTTGAGAGGCGATCACATTGGATAGGATCTGCCTACCATCTTTGACGAGTGCGCAAGCTGTTTCATCGCAAGTTGTTTCAATTCCAAGGATTAGCATGTATCAATATTATCAGAAAGAGGATCTGTTTTCATAAAAAAAAGAAGCATGAGGGTTGCCCCTCATGCTTCTCGAGCATTAAATTACGATTGGATTAATATCCAAGCGCTTCTTTCATTTTTTGAACGTAACCCTTAGCAAGAGGTTCAAGAGTCTGAGTAGTCTCAGTAGCCTCAGGATTCTGAGGAGTCGCATCAGCATTTTGAGTCTCATCAGTATTTTGAGTCTCATCAGTATTTTCTTCTGCAACTTCTTCTACAGCAGGAGCTGCAGGATCATTAGAAGTGTAACCAACGATTCCTTTCAAAGCGTTCAAAGTAGCTTCTGCACTGAGTTTAGTGTTGCTGACAGCTTCTACACAACGGTCTTTAGAAAAAAGCGTTCCGATCTTCGTAGGAGAAGTAATTATTACTAAAACTGCGAAAGCAACTGTCTCTGCAAGACCAGCTATTGCAAGAGCTGTGTCTGCAACTGCTCTAGTAATAAATTTTACGCCTTGCAAAGCGTAGTTATCGTCTTGTTTATTAATTTTGAGGTAATTTTCAGTTTTATTGACACCCATTTGAGTGTATGCAATTGGTGTTGATGTAGCCATTTTTGACTCCTTGTTGAGTATGGTTTTTTTTATATAGCTTTCGATATATCAAAAGTTTCTATCAAAGCATTGTAAGTATGATAACAAAAATCTAATTAAGAGGTCAACATTAAATGATTTTTTAATGGTAAGGAAATTATTCTTTAATGAGTTCAGATGCTGCTGCTTCGTCAACAATCCATAGGGCTTTGTTGTCTTTTGTGCCAATTTTTTGAATGGGATAACGTTCAAAATTTTCTTCGGATTTGAACACTTCAACGAGGGTATCTTTTTTTGCTGCCCCCATGACATAGATGGCAATGCTGTGGGCACTATTGATCGCCTCAAAGGTGAGGGTCATACGCCAAGTATTTTTTTGAGGAATGTAGTTGGCCACGACAAGTCTGTCCTGGGCTTTTAATCCCTCTGTTTGAGGGAAGAGGGAGGCCGTATGCCCGTCTTCTCCCATGCCTAGCATGACGAGGTCAAAGGGGTGGTCTTTGAGGGCATTCTGGACCTGTTTCTGGTACTCTAGGGCGCTTTCTTCGATGTTTTCCTTGGCCAACATCGGGAAGATTTGCTCTTTGGGGATGGGCACTTTGCCAAAGCCCTCTTCCATGGCCATTTTGTAGTTGCTCTCGGCGGGGTCGCTTCTCTCATCTCCCCAGAAAAGCCAGATTTTATCCCATTGAATTTGCTCGCTATAGGGCGGAGAGGTGAGGCGCTTAAACATGGCTTTAGGGGTGCTGCCCCCTGAGAGGGCGACGAAGAAGGCTCCATGGTCTTCTATGGCCTCGCGGATGGCGCCGATAAAGTGGCGGATACAGACGTCTAGGGTGGCGTTTTCATCGCCGGGAATGAGGAGGTTACGCCTCTCGTCCCAAGCGTTGATTTTGAGGCTTTCAATATTCACAGAATGAAAACTCCTTCCTATCTTTAATTTGTTCGAGCAAATTCAAATAATGTTTACTTGTTCCTCGGTGACAGATTTCTTTGACAAGCGATTGTCCCGATTCGTCTTTGGCAAAAATATATTTTAGGGGCATATCGCATTTTTCTAGGGTGGAAAAGCGCATGCAGACGTGATTGGGGGTTTCGAGCTGACGCCCCAAGGAAAAATGATTCTGATCTTCGGTTTCCAGGTCAACGGAGAGGATGATTCCGGGTTTGAGGGTTTCATGGAATTCGGAAAGGAGGGTGATTTCTACGGTGCCTCCTTGCCGTTTGTAGAGGAAGGTGACTTTTCCGTTTTCAGAGTGGAGTTTTTCCAGCTGCCATCCGAGCTGTGTTGCGAGCCATCCTTGTAAATAGATCGATTGAATTTGGGTATGGCAATAAATCGCGCTTTCTTGGGCGTTGTAGCAGATCTGAATTTTGGTGCTTTTTTGGAGCTGAGCGAGGCGTTCGGCAGAGTAGAAGGTTGAGGCGAGTAGATCGCGCCAGCTCTCCATGCGCGCCCAATTGAGATCGGCGATATCAACGCGCATCTCGGTGTCGAAATGGATGAGATTTTGGGCGAATTGGGAGAGGCTTGTAATCGATTCAGAATCGAAGATTAGACGCGTTGCGAGTTTTTGAAGTTGAGCAAAGAGGGGAGATTGGTTTGCGGGATCTTCTGCCCAAATGACGTACACGGGAAGGTCGGGAAGGATATGGGGGAGAATGACGAAGGGAACTCGCTCTTCTTGCTTGCCTGCTACATCGATTTGGATGAAATCACAGGCGATATCCGAGGATCCATTTTGGAGTGAAAGAACAGAGACGCGTGTATTGAGGTAATCTTCTTTGGATTCGACATCTTCGGTAATGAAGATGACCCTGGAGGGGAATTTTTCAATCACATTTTGTGAGATGGCGCGGATGTATTCGGCGCGGGCTTTTTTTTTGGTGAAGAAGATGAGATTAAAGAGGGAGGCGCGGGTTTTATTTGCCCCTTCGAGAGAATCCCAAATGCGACTGAGCTCAGATTGGATTTCCGCAGGGGAGATGATGTCTGTAGTCATCTAGAGGATCCTCCATTTGCGCCCGTCTCTTTTCATCATCTCATCGGCAAGCTCGGGACCCCATGTTCCAGCTTGGTAATTGGGAAAACAGTCGGGCTCGGTAGTTTTCCACTGCTCGAGAACGGGGGTGAGGAGTTTCCAGGAGCTGAATACTTCGTCTTCACGTGCAAAGAGGGTACTATCGCCGATCATGCAATCGAGGATAAGCCGTTCATAGGCCTCGGGGGGCGACATTCCGAAATAAGAGCCGTAGCGGAAGTCCATTTTCACCGGTTGGATAGGGCTGGCGGGGCCGGGGACTTTGCAGTTGATTTTGAGAGAGGTTCCCTCATCGGGTTGGATCCGGATGGCGAGGACGTTTGGCTCATGCTTGTTATTATGCTCTTGAAAGAGGACGCCGGGAGGGCGTTTGAATTGAATGGCGATCTCAGAAGCCCGTTTGGGAAGGCGCTTGCCGCCACGCATATAGAAGGGAACGCCGTGCCAGCGCCAGTTGTCAATGAAGAGGCGCAGCGCTAAATAGGTCTCGATGTTAGATTTAGGATCGACGTTGTCTTCTTCTCGATATCCTTTTACTGGCTCTCCTCCGATAAATCCTTTGTCGTATTGTCCTCGTACGATGGAGGTTTTGAAGTCTTCTTTCGTAAAGGGGCGCAGGGCTCTGAGGACTTTGACTTTTTCATCGCGAATGGCGTTGGCATCGAGTCCTACAGGAGGTTCCATTGCCACGAGAGAGAGGATTTGCATCATGTGGTTTTGACGGATATCGCGCAGAAGGCCCGCTTCTTCAAAAAATGCGCCCCGTCTGCCGATGCCGATTTCTTCGGCAACCGTGATCTGAACGTGGTCGATATAGCGGTTATTCCAAAGCGATTCGAATAGAGAGTTGGCAAAGCGAAAGACCATCAAATTTTGGACGGTTTCTTTGCCGAGATAGTGGTCGATTCGATAGATCTGCTGTTCTGCGAGGAATTTGAGCAATTCATTTTGCAGAGCATGTGCCGATTCGAGGTTGTTTCCAAAGGGCTTTTCGATGATGACTCTCGACCATTTGTCTTTGACGATTTTGGTATCGTAGATCAGCTCAGAGGTATGTAGATTTTCGCAGATAGTAGTGAAATAGCTCGGTTGGGTGGCGAGGTAGAAAACCCTGTTTCCCTTGGTTCCAAAGCGGCCATCGAGGTCTTTGAGGAGTTTATCGAGTGCCTGGTACCCACTAGCTTCGTGAAACTCGGCTTTGTGGTAAAAAATCTGCTGCTCGAAATTTTTCCAGATCGCTTCATCAACGGGTTTGACGCGAGAGAATTTGTTGATCGCCTCTTTCATTTCCTTGCGGAATTCTTCACTGGATTTGTCGCGACGAGCAAAGGCGACAACGGCAAATTGGCTGGGAAGCTGTCCTTCGCGTGCTAAATTGTACACGGCGGGGAAGAGTTTGCGTGCAGTCAGATCCCCTGTAGCACCAAAAATAACGAGAATACATGGATCGATAAAACGGGAAGAGACCCCAGGTTCTTCAAGTGGATGAGAGCTCATGGAAAGAATTCCCCTTCTTTGTCCTTATAAAACCAAGTGCATTCATTTGTTGCAAGGGCTATCGAGAAAGTTCTGGAGGATTGCCCCTGCTGCCATCGCATCCACGTAGCGAACGCGTTTTTTTCGGCTCATTTTGGCTTCTTTTAGGACCCTCTCAACCTGGGCCGTTGTCAGCCGCTCGTCCCATAAAACAACGGTTTTTTCACAGATTGCCTCGAGTAATTTAGCAAGTTCGCGGACCTTTTGGGAACCAGGACTTTCCTTGCCATTCATCATGAGGGGAAGGCCTATCACAAGAGTATCGATCGGTTCGTATTCACCCAATTCTTGCAAAATCAGAGCTGCTGTATCTTTGAGGGTGGGTTTCGTCTGGATGGCTTTGAAAGGGGAGGCCAAAATTTTGGTCGGATCAGAAATGGCCAGACCTATGCGGACATCCCCATAATCAATACCAGCGATTCGTTTCAAGAGTTGCCTCTTTGGATGGCAGCTGCAATGAAGTCTCGGAAGAGAGGGTGGGGTTTGGTGGGCTTGGATTTGAATTCGGGGTGGTATTGTACACCGAGCATCCAAGGGTGATCTTTGATTTCGGCGATTTCGCAGAGTTCGTCATTTTCCATGATACCCGTCAAAATGAGACCTTTTTCTTCCAGGGGTTCTTTAAATGCGTTGTTAAACTCATAGCGATGACGATGGCGCTCTGAAATCACTTCCTTGCCATAGGCAGCATGCGCTTTGCTTCCCTTTTGCAAGGAGCATTGAAATGCTCCGAGGCGCATGGTTCCCCCCAAATTTTTCACATCGCGCTGCTCACTTAAAAGGGAAATGATGGGGTGAGGCGTTTCCGCATCCATTTCGGTGCTATTGGCATCTTTAAAACCGATCACATGCCGTGCGAATTCGACGCAGAGGACCTGCATGCCCAGGCAGAGTCCAAAATAGGGGATTTTGTTTTCACGGCAATGCTTTGCAGTTAAGATTTTGCCCATCCAGCCCCGCTCACCAAATCCTCCAGGAACGAGGTATCCGTCGCAACTACCGATATGGACTTTACCG
>SDBS01005468.1_pt1 | contig 12375 bp, 33 predicted proteins | sample 2277091 | NCBI WGS metagenome assembly SDBS01 (sample SAMN10404972, study PRJNA504765) | marine sediment metagenome | isolation source: marine sediment core GS10_PC15, 163 cmbsf | place: Arctic Ocean: Southern Knipovich Ridge | collected 2010 | reverse complement strand
AGACATAAGCCTTCGGCAGATGACTCTATATATACAATATCCTTTTCCTTGGACCAAAAGTCAGCTTTTATCCAATACCAACCCGCTTCCGTGGGCTTTTCTTTTGTCCATGTAAACATTTAATCCTCCGTGTGTTGTTTTAGTGTTTGGGTATAGTCTTTCACGCCCAAAATAAAAAGTCAAGCTTTATTTTACAGTATTCATAGATTAGGATAAAAAAAACCTTGACACGTCTTTAAAAGTGTGCCTATTATATAGCCATGAAGCTTAATACAGATAAAATATTTAAGGAATTGGATAGGTTGGGGCAAACACAATCTTGGCTTGCAGAAAAAGCCGGTATAAGTCGGCAACTTTTAAATTATCTTTTAAAAAAGCAATCTCTTAAGGGTGCCGAGAAAATTGGCGGGGCTTTGGATATTGAACCCAGGGATTTGATTCGGTAAAACAAATAGAGACACAATGCCCATATTAAATTATACAACATCTATCAGTACAGAAAAAACTGCTGCTGAAATTCAAAAGAAATTAGCCGGCGCAAAAGCTCAAGCTGTCATGTGCGAATACGATGATGATGGCATTATGTCTGCCATGTCGTTTAGAATAAAGTCTGCGTCCGGGATTTTATCATTTCGCCTTCCATCTAACATGGATGGAGTTTATAAGTCGTTGTGCAATAATAATAAAGTTCCTGCACGATTGCAAACGCATGAGCAGGCCGCCCGTGTTGCATGGCGCATTTTAAAGGTCTGGGTGGAAGCTCAAATAGCAATTATAGAAGCTCAAATGGCCGATATAGAGGAAATATTCTTGCCTTATGTTCAAGATCCAACAGGTAAAACTCTTTACGAAATAATAAAAGATAATGGTTATAAATTATTAACAGACCCCAGGGATTTGATACGGTAACCACGAAGGAGGCTGAAAATGAAAAAGAAAATTGGAGTAGTTCATGTGTCGGCGGAATGTCAGGATTGTGGCAAAAGGTTCGATAGCCATAAAAACGGCCAAGCACTAGCTGCTAAACATGCTAAAGATTACAAACACACAGTTTTTGGTGAAATTTGCCTTGCATTCGAGTATGATGAGAAAGAGGGTAACCACGAAGGAGGCTGACATGCTATGTTTTCCAGAAGCGGCAGGGGAGCCATATTGCCCATCCAACTCTACAAGCGGTGAAATCTTCATGGAAGAATTTTGCTATAAATGTATCTATGATAATTATTCTGCCGATTTACATTGCGGTATTCTGACGAAAACCATGTTGCACAATATTGAAGATCCAGAATATCCAAAAGAATGGGTCTATGACAAAGACGGTTATCCGATATGCACAAAGTTTGAGGAGGAATAATGTTATTTGAAGCGTGGCTAAAAAATCAGGGCCATGACCTGAAAAAGCTGACCAGAAAGGAAGGCAGAGAATTACACAAGAAGTTTGGGGAGATAATGGCCCCCGCTGTGCGGGACTGCACTAATTTTTGGAATGCCGCAATGAAAAAACAGCAAGAGGGGGAAAAGGAGAAATGAAACAATTTGCGAGGATATATTTAGTCGGTGGTGGTATCTATATTCAGCCATTAGATGAGTTACATCACATTTTAGATGAAATAAAAGAAGCCGAGATTGATTCCGAATGGCATATCAAAAAAATTGAAATGACACAGGAAGATTATGAAAATCTGCCTGAATTTACGGGCCATTAAAGGAAAACCAGAAATGAGAGTTAAGGGTATAAAACAAAAGCTTAAAAAGGCAAGAGGAGAGACAGAAAGAAGGATATCTGCCTTTGCCAAAAAAGGCTTTTATGCAGCAGGAATGGCATCAGAGGGATATGCTGGTGGGTATAGGGATGCCCTGGACGATGTTTTATTGGCCTTAAACGGCGTTGATAATTGTAATAGTCGGTTTTGGCCACGAGAGGAAAAGCAGAAATGAAAAAGACATTTGAAGGATTCGTTCCAAGAGATTATAGCTTTTATCATAATTTGCTTTTCTCCTTGGTTGAAGAAGGAGGTTTGAGAAGCTACATGGAAGGCAAACATGATTCAGATGGACAAGGATTCAAGATAACAATCAATATAGAAAGAACAGATGACAAAGAAAACCTCCCAACAGCAAAAGCACAAATGCCGTGAAACGATTGTAAACGTCTATGGTAGCCCAAAGGAGATTAAATGAAACCCCGAAGATACAGATTGCTAAAATCACCTGCCCCGATGAACAGTGAGCGGTGGAGGTGTAGCTGGTTAGATTGCGCTCACGGCATGGGTCTAGCCGGGATGGGCAGATGTGCAGCAAGGGGCGAATGGTGGAACCCGGACTGCCGTGAATATGAAACCGAGGGTGAGTTTTTAGCTCGATGGGCAGAATATCGGATAGATTGTCGTTAAAATATTCGCAGATGCATTACAAGCCAGATAGGAGAAATCAAAATGCCAGAACTAAAACCATGTCCGTGGTGTATCCCCGAAGATGAATATTATAAGCCAATGGTTACTATGTGGCGAGGTAAAATATTCTATGTCAAATGCCGGAATATTGCCTGTAATGTGCAACCCAAAACAATGCCATGCTTAAACATGGAAGATGCAGAAAAAGCCTGGAACACACGGAAGGAGAAAAGCGGAAATGGAAAAGTGCCCTAAATGTAATTGTTATACGTTAAGTTATGATCCTCGGCTAAGAATGGCTATCTGTACCAGACATAGTTGTAATTATAGCAAGGTTGTTAATGATAGTGAAGACTATTACAATAAATTCGTTATAAGTCGGGATAATTGGGATAATTTTTGTGCCAGCACTCCGCGTTTCGTTAGAAAACTTAGAGGAACCATTAGCCCCGATTAAAATTTTAGTTTTATGTATCATAAACGAAACTTGACTTGGTGGGGGTGTGGGAAGATGAGAGAAAAAATAGCGTGGGAGCAACATGCAATTTGGGCACACTGGATGGAATATTTATTTTCAGTATGTGATGATTATAATGGGATAATTGTCATCCCAACAGACAAAGTTAAGAGATGGAAAAAACAAATGAAAACGCCATATCATTTATTGCCCGAAAAAGAAAAAGAATCGGACAGGCACCAAGCAGATAAAATAATCGAAGCCATAGAGACCTGGAACACACGGAGCGATAATGCCTAAAATATTCTATATCATGAACTGTAAAGCTATTCTAAATAATCCTTGACACGTAATAAGGGGGTGAGGGATGTTAATGTGGTATTTGGCAAACAAAAAAACAGGGATTCCAATTAAAATTGAAGTAGGGCTTGATAATACAGCTATTGGCTTTCCGACCAAAAAGGCACTATTAAACGCCTGCGAAGATGAAATATATACAGGTGAGGAAATTAGAAAGATTGAATTAGATTTACCTTGACACGTAATAAGATGTGTGAAATAAGGGGGTATGCTAAATCGTATGCTAATAAACATTAACCCTAAATTAGAAGTGGCTCTTGGAAACCCTATCAGTAATGGTAGGGAGGGATTCATACACCCTGCATTATTCCAAGGGCCACTTGTGCTTTCGGAGGTACACTATGGAATTTGACAAAATCTTATTAGAAGAACCCCTGCTAATACCATTAATTTATAAGGCACATTGTTTTTCAGATACTTCAAGTACAAAAAGAATGCGGTATTGGTATAAGGAATTAAAGCCTGAAATGGTAAAACTTGTAGGATTTCATTGTAATAATAACAGACTTGCTACGCCTGAAATTTACGACAAGGTTTATCGGTTTTTCATAGAACTTGTGGTGGTATAATGATAGGTGCAGCGTTAGAATATTATGATATGGGGCTGTGTATTATTCCAATGCGCCAAGATACCAAAAGCCCTTATATCGGATGGAAACAGTATCAAACTGAAATGCCAACACGGGATAATATTGTTGAATGGTGGGAGCAATGGCCGGATGCAATGATAGGTCTTGTTACGGGAGACCTAAACGGCATTTGCTTGCTTGATGTTGATTCTGTTGAGGCTGGTAAAAAAATAAGAGAAATTGCGCCTGATATTGGTGATCCTCATGCAAAAACCCCCCGCCCTGGCTGGCATTGGTACTTTAAATCACCAAAGGGTCTTACCTGTCATGACGGCGTTTCCACGGAGATTGATATTAAAGCACAGGGAGGACTTGCAATAATCCCGCCAAGTAATCGTAATGGAAAATCGTATAAATTCATTTCTCCTGACTTTGACTTTCGTAATTTGCAATCCCTTCCCGAAGAAATAATAGATTCTTTTAATCTATGTATAGGTTCTTTAAGTAAAGACATTAATATTAATATATCTAGTACTAGTGGAAACGATAGTCCACAAGATGTCCACAAGATGTCCACAAGTGTCCAAATGCTTGAAAAGGGGGAGCGAGATAAGCAACTTTTTCACCTTGCACATCACCTGGTTAAGGGTAAAATGCCGATAGGTAACATTGAGAAATTCTTACACTTTTTTGCAGTTCGTTGCAAACCGCCGTATCCAGAAAAAGAGATTTCTGCAAAAATAAAATCGGCTTTAAAAAGGGCAGAAAAACACGAAATAAACATTTCTCAAGAGGTTAGAGATTTTATACTGTCCACAAGTGGCCACTTTTTGTCTACAGATATCCAAAACTGTCTACAACTGTCCACAAGGCAGGAAAAAAAGACGTGTTCGGCGGCTCTATCGAGGTTGGTTGAAGACAAGATAATTGAAAGATATGGTAATAAAAACGGATGTTTTAGGAGAATTGAGAGCGAAGAAGTAGAAATTGACATATTTAATACCAATATGGATATAATGCCTATCAGGTATCCTTTAGACTTGCATGAATTTTATAGGACAATGCCAAAAAATATTATCATTGTGGCGGGGACTCAGGATGCAGGAAAGTCGGCTTTTTTACTAAATGTTGCTTTATTAAACATGAATCAAGGTTATGAGATTAAGTATTTTTCTTCCGAGATGGGCGGGCAGGAATTAAGGGATAGGATTCAGAATTTCGAAATACCCCTTGAAGATTGGGAAAACGTAAAATTCAGGGAATTAAAAGAGTCATTTCAAGATCAGATAAATCCAGACGGAATTAATATAATTGATTATTTAGAAGTACACGATAATTTTTGGCTTGTTGGGTCAATGCTGGCTAAAATATATGAAAGATTAAACAAGGGCATTGCGGTCGTTGCGTTGCAAAAAGATTTTAAGGCCGAACTGGGAAGGGGTGGATCTTTTTCACTCGAAAAGCCGAGGTTATATATATCGCTGACAAATAACCCGCCGGAGGGCGGAATTGCAAAAATAGTTAAGTGTAAGAATTGGGCCTTGGCTAATGTTAATCCGAATAACAGGATATGCCATTTTAAAATAATTCAGGGCTGTAAGATTAATCAAGTTACACGGTGGGAATATGAGGTGAAGAAATGACATTTGAGATATTTTTTCCGTATCCAAAAAGTGAGTATAACGAGGGGATAATGCTTGAAGAATATAAAAACACGTATTGTCTTGTATCTGCAATGAGCGGTCAAAACGGTGCTTTTAAAAAATGGTGTTATCCGCAAACCAAAAACAGATTCGCAAGTGAAAAAGCAATACCCTGGAAAATAAACTTGGGCAATCATAGGGAAAGCATTGATATGTTGCGTAAAATATTGGATGAATTAGAAAACAAATAATTTAGGAATGGGGAGGCAATATGAACACAGATTTTAAATGCCCTCATTGTGGAGATGAGGGGGAAAAGGTTGATGATAGATATTTTCAATCAGAACGCATTCAGGGCGATGATAATTTAAACGCAGACCCTCTATCAAGAATTTATAATAAAATCGAACTTTGGTATTGTTTGTGGTGTGGGAATTATTTTCGAGCATATTTCAAGTTAGAGAAAATTACTAAACTTGGAGAAGAAAAATAACTCAGAGGATCTCCGGTTTTTATTGCGGGGTGTGGGGAGGTGAAAATGGTTAGAATTAAAACTACAACAAGGGCCGGGGTTGAATTTCTAAGCCCCTTTGTGTTTGAAGAGGATCGGGCCGAGAAAAAGATTAAGTCCATAGCAAAATGGCATGTATGGAGAGAATGGCCTAAATTTGAGCTTGTGTCCGTGGATAAATATTATAAATTAGCGGCATGGAAGGAGCAACATCCTATATTTATTCCTATGGTGAGCGAGTCGGTGGAAATGTTAAAATATCTTGAAAATACGTGGGAAAAACAGAAATGATATCACACGATTTAAAAGAATTAAATGAGCGATTGAATAAATCAGGCTTTTCATGGCAGCATAGCGATTATTTTTTACTCAAAGAGATGTTGCCGAATATAATCGAAGCCCTTGAAATATTAGAGCGATTTAACCCGCTTAGAAATGACCTTGATGCTTATTTGCTCGACGTGATTGAGTGGGCACAAGGGAAGGGGGCGAAACCAAACCCCAAAGATTTTGGGTTGCAGGAGAAAAAGCAGAAATGAAATGTATAGGGTTTGGCATAAAAGAACGGAGTTGTAAAAGTTCAAGTAATGAAAAGCACCTGTCAAAATATTGGTGTGACGAGTGCGAGGAAAACAGGCGTAAACACATCACGAAGCAATTAGAGGGTTTATTAGCATTGTTTGAGGAGGAAAAACAGAGATGAAATATTACACATTATATCCACTTTTATTTTTCGCTGGCTTATTTACCGGTATATATCGCCATGAGATATTAGACTGGTTTTTAATGTTGCTGGTGAGGTTTAAAATAGCTGATTATAGCGACCAGATGCCGGATATTCCCAAATCAACCTGTTTTTATAAAACTCATGGATGGGATACTTGCGCTTGTTGGGAGTGTATACCAAGACATACACGAATGAATGTTAAAGATGTTGAAGGCGAGGACGATTTCAACACGCCGGAAATCTGGACGATTAAAACCATAAGGTTATAAATGAAAAATTATTTATCATCTGGGATGGGCGTTAATTCTATTGCCGCACAAATAATCGGAAATTTTGATGAGGTTGTTTTTGTAGATACTGGTTGCGAATATCCCGAAACATACGAATATTTAGAAATGTTTATAAAAAGATATCCTGTGACTGTAATAACACCCGATTATGGCAACCTGTATGAATACTGTTGGGAATATAAAATGGTTCCTTCAACCTGGCCGAGGTGGTGCACCGTTCATTTTAAAATAAAACCATTTGAAAAATATGTAGAAAAGCCATGTTTTAAGGTGTTGGCATTTTCAACAGATGAGGAACATAGGGCTAAAATTTCTATTAATAACGATATTGAACACCGATTTACACTTTTAGAAAACGATATAAGCCGAGAGGATTGTAAGAAAATAATAAGAGATGCAGGCCTGCCAATACCTCACAGGTCAAAATGTTATATCTGTCCATTTCAAACCATTTCGGAGTGGAAAGAATTAAGAATGAACCATCCCGATTTATTTTGCAAAGCAGAACAGCTTGAAAAACGCAACATGGAATACCGAATAGCGAAGGGTAAAAAACCTTTATATTTATACGGAAATAAAAGACCGTTGAGATCTGTAGTTGAAGAAAATCAAATACGAATATTCAAACAAGATGAATACCCGCCCTGTGAGTGTATGTTATGAATAAACGACCAGAGTCATCCAAGAATGCATATAGCGAGTGTAAGAAACGAAAACATTGTGCAAAAATTGTTTATTGGCCTGGACGTTCTGCTGGCCGTGATATATGGAAACTTAGAGATAAAGATGCTTGCCGTTTCGCAAACATTGAAAATCGACAATGTATCTTATATAAGAAGGAGTTGAACACCCCGAAAAGTGAAACAAGACTTGAGCGATGGTCATGGGGCGGGAGTGGTTGTGAAAGAGGGGAGAACAGTTGTACTATCTTAATAAAAGTATGGGAAAACCAGATGATATCAAAATGAATAAACCACCAGAGCGTAAAATAGCCTTTGTAATATGGGTGTGGTATTTATACAATCAGAATTTAATTTGTGGCCACGAATGCCATTATGTGCCAGAATATGGATTTGTGCCGGAGGATGGGTGTCCTTTGCATGATAAATAAACCACCAGAGCCAACAAAACACTTATTCTTTATACCTGGCCGCTTTCCCGGAATGAATGAAATTATAAAAGAAGCCCGGGGAAATAAATACGCCTCTGCTATTCAAAAACGGCATTGGACAAGAAGGGTTGCCGATATTACAAGACTATCAATTCGAAATATCAAGCCGATGGGTAAGGTTTGGATAAGTTTCACCTGGATCGAGAAGAATAAGCGTAGAGACCCGGACAACATCTGTGCTGGCAAGAAGTTCATTTTGGATGGGTTGGTATTGGCTGGGCTATTAAGTGCGGACGGATGGGCTAATATAGCCGGATTTACGGATTCCTGGGAAGTTGGGAAAGAACCTGGGGTAATTGTAGAAATTAGGGGGGTATAATGAGCGGAAAATGGCCTCGTGTATTCGGCCCGGACTTAGACCCGGGGAACAGGGTTAGATTTAAAGCTAATTCAAAGGTGCTGGCCGACAAGAATTTCATAGCTCTGTGTGAAAGGGTTAATACATTGGTAACCCGTAGGCAGGCGTCAAAGTTCAGGCGCAAGAAGGGGCTGGCGTTTAGGGGAAAATAAAAAATAGAAAGGGAGAATAGTATGAAAATTTGGTATTTAGCAAATAAAAAGACAGGCAGGCCTATTAAAATTGATCCTACCGGCCAGTTGGATGAAGAAAATATTTGGGTGGTGGGGTTTGCGACAAAAAAGTCATTAGTCGCGGCTGTTGGCGTGGTAGAACATGATGAAGAAATCAAGAAGGGTGAAATCAAAATGTCGGAGGGAAATAATGGCTAAAGAAAATGTAATACTTGAAATAGATGACATGGATGAATTTTTTGAGAGGAATTTACATTTTTGGGATCTGGGGTTTGATGCAGCCGTTGATTTTATAAAACAAGCAAGGCACTTTAAGAATATTAAAAGAGATGAATTAAAAAAAACCCTATTAAAACAATGGGCGGGAAAATAAAAAGCCCGGCCACCGAAATGACCGGGCAAGCTCTTTGATAATTTATTTGCCGCTATTTAAGAAATACTCAATTCTCCAAGCCACAAACTCAGCCCCTAATGTATAACATGGGCAATCAGGCCCATCAGACAGATCCCCAAAAGTTCTGAAATGGTTTTCATCCATCCAATTTTCGGCCCAGACAGGAAATAAATCAGCACATGGCATACATTCATAAAATCTCTCATTATCAAACGGGCAACGAGCTGTACATGGGTTTTCTTTTTTTTCTTTACAACGGTCTTTATGGGTTCTAATTGCAAGGGTAATCATATTTCACTCTCTTCCACCGGTCAACCTGTAAGAGCCGGTTGATAGTTAATAAACAGACCTGTAAGTCCCGCCTTGCAGTTCATGGCCTGGCCGTACAATATACGTCCAACCGCCGCTGAGAGGACTTAACAGCATCCAGTATAGCCACAGACTCCAGGCCTTTAGCCTGCTTTTGGTTTCAACATAGCATTTTATGTCCATGTCGTCGGCCTCATAGCAGGCCCAAGGCTTTAGCAGCCGGTGTGCTATCTTATTACCATTCCAATTTCTGGTCTTTATTCGATATTTTTTCATGATTTATTCCTCCTTTGTTTGTACCGCACTGGTAAGGATCTCAATCACCAGACCAAAAAGTGTCCGGCTTTCTTTGGCTGCCCAGATTTTTAATTTTATTTTTAAATCGTCCGGGAAGTCTCTAATAAATAGTGTTGCCATTTTATATCACCTCCGTGTTACGGCGTGTCCATTGTTTAAATATTTTATCATCGCTGTTATCTGCGAGCCGCCCTTGTGTTTGTGTTGCTCCCAGGCTAAGGGCAGCTCCAAATATTTGATATTCTCCTATGTCAAACACTAATTGCCCTAATAGTGCTCCGTTCATAAATAGCGAGCAATGCACGTGATTGCCGTTGACTTTATTTGTTCTTAGATTTACAGTTTGCATTATATCACCTCCTTTTATTAATCTCTAAAAGCTATATGAATATCATTAACATCAATATTTTTCTCATACGCTAAAAGCTCTTTAGTTGCCTGTTCCTCGGCAGGGCCATAGCGCGGGCCGTCATAAATCAAAATTTCTTTGTCTTTGTGTATGAATATTATCTCCATGTTACTTACCTCCCTTCGTTAGTGGTTTAACCGCTCACTAGACGCCACAGGGTTTATGGCGTCCGGTTAGGGGTTAAGCCCGCTCTTTTTTCATGGTTAATGGCAAGCCCCACGTTTGGGTATTCTACCGTAACTTAATCGGAGACTGTAGAGCCGCTACCCTCTACACTTTTACTGCTTGCCAAGTTAAACGTGTCGTTCGGTCAGGGGTTAAAATTAGATCCCAAGTGACCGACAGCCAACAATCTGGCCGGTTTCATTCCGCACTATCTCTGCTGGCACCAGTAAATCGGCCCGCCCCGGCAGTGCCGATTTGATGATCTGGCTAACAATGTAATATACATTATCAGCCTGTTCCGGCATTTCTCGAGGCACCCGGGCATCAATGTTTTCAGGTTTTGTGACTATAACCTCTGGCTTGCCGAAAACCGTTCGGGTAATTTCTACCCCGTCAATTTTCATAACTCTGGTTGTAACCGTCTCAAGCCTGATCGTTTTGCCGGACGGTGGAATTGTCAAAATTTCTTCCCCGGTCACCGTAACTATATTGACCGGATGCGGCGTCATGTTTATGATCATCTTATTCCCTCCTTTTATTATTTAACCGCTCACTAGACGCCACAGGGTTTATGGCGTCCGGTTAGGGGTAAAACGCAATGGTTAGAATTAGCCCCAAGCAACATTGTCATATTCTTTTGAATGAGTGACAATATCATGAGCAAGGGCGTTTGAAATCTCATTTAATTGTTTATATAGGTCTGTTTCTGGGACATCACCTTCCGAACATTGGTAAACAAGGCAGCGGATTTTTTTATACAACGCAACCTTGCACCCGATAGGCAGACGATTCTTAAATTGATAACCGTAATCATCACCTGCCCCGCTTGCGTAACGTTGAGAAATAGCGGCCAAATTCATATTGTAAAGGCGGTTTGCAAATTCTGCGGTTCGTTCATGTAGTGTTGGCTTTAGTTTAATCGTTCCGTTGCTTCTTACCCGTAAGGACAGAATAAACGCACAAAAATGTGATGTTTGGTCTGCATGGTAAGGTCTATGATCTGCATAATACGCTAACGTGTTTGCGATATTGTCAAATATTTCTGGTTCACATAGAAAAGCACTCATTTGTCATACCTCCTTTTTTATGGTTTATTTTTGCTTTCAACATTAGTCTATCATTCTTTATTTGTTTTGCAAGCCATATTTTATAAAAAATGGACAACATACCGAATTGACACGCAATAAAAAGTTAAAATAAATTTAAAATAAATATCAAGCAAAACGCAAAAAGTATGCCAAAGTAGGTCTTTTGTAGTGATATCATATATTTGTGGAAAACGGTAATGTACCCTCGAATTGTGGTTAAAATAAGTGTTGACAACAAGATACAGGGCATGTTAAAGATTAATTGCAAGTTGGACAGGGGAGCCTGACGCATACGCGCCTGACCTTGGGAGATAATGATCTGTCTCCATATCCGCTTGCACGGGAGCTGAGAGGCCAGCACGGGGCTGGATAGGGGACGGAAACCTCGATGGCCGCAAGGCCGGAAAATAGGACAAAACTAAAGACAAAACTATCTCCCGGAACGCTAACACGTGCCGGCTGTATTCCCCGGAGAGTATGGTCGGCACGACTTCAATAAGGATATAATGGGAGACTTAGGGACAGCGGCATATTGGATTTTTTGTGCTGTAATATGTATATTGATTCTGAAGCCCCGGGAGTAACAGCTAACCATGAAAGCAAAACATAAGGTTTTCATATATTTAATATTATACCCTGTTGCCCTTTTCCTGTGGGTAAAGGATAGGTTATGTATAGGAGCATGATTAATGCCAGGTAACGACATACCATTAACAAAGTCCGGCAAGCCGGATAAAAGATACAAACCTAAAAATAACACCCCCTCCATCTCTGAAGTAATAGACAAACTAATCCCAGATACTACCAACCTAACCAGAGAAGAAAAACTAATACTACACTTGAAACGGGTGAGTGAATTTCTCCAAAGCATCCTGAATAATCCAGCAAACTCCAGAGAGCATTCCAACACGGAAAAAGAAAGCGAAATGGAAGAATTTAATTTTAAATACGAACTTGCGAAATTTGAATTAGATATTCAGACAAGTAGATTTTGGAGTATCATACTCAGAAAGATTGACCCTATTCAAGCTTCACCACTATATTCTAGTTCTGAATCTTTC
>SDBS01005467.1_pt1 | contig 12376 bp, 13 predicted proteins | sample 2277091 | NCBI WGS metagenome assembly SDBS01 (sample SAMN10404972, study PRJNA504765) | marine sediment metagenome | isolation source: marine sediment core GS10_PC15, 163 cmbsf | place: Arctic Ocean: Southern Knipovich Ridge | collected 2010 | reverse complement strand
GCCCTGGTATTGCCGGCCCAACGGTGCTTGCGGTTGGTATTGGCGTTGACTTTATTGGGGCCCGCTTTGACTATTTAATCTGTGACGATGTTCTAACGATGGACAACACGGAGTCACCGACATTGCTTAAACGGGTTATCAGGTGGTTCGACTCCACAGCGAAGGGGCGTATGGCAAAACCGTACTCACCTATTCACGTTGTAGGAACCGCGTGGCGTATTGACGACTTGATGCACTATCTTGCAGAGAAGAAGGATTGGAATGTCCACAAGTATTCGTTTGAGAAGGAAGATGAACAGCGTGGGCACCTTCACATTACTTGGGAGGAAAGAATTCCTCGTGAAATGCTTGATAGAGAACGTGCACATAATGCTGTTGAATATAACAGGCAGAGACGTTGTGTTGCCACGTCTGAGGAAGAGCAGGACTTTGCACCGTACATGGCAAACGTCTTCATGAGAGACTACGACCTAAAAGAGGTTCGAGATAGTTGGACGAAATATATGGGCGTCGATCTTTCAGGTAAGAAGAGACCAGGTACCGCACTTATTATGATAGCCGTGTCCCCTGACGGCAACATGAAGCTAGTTCTTGATGTTAAGGTTGGGGCGTGGATGGCTGTAGAGAAGTCTCAACAGATAGCCCTGTTTAACGACATACACAAACCTGCCATTGTAAATGTCGAAAAGAATGCACTGCAAGACGAAACGATGGATTGGATGATAGCTGCTGGTCATAACACCATACCGTTTACAGGATTTCAGACAAATGAGTCTAATAAGTTTTCAGGACTCAGCAGGCTTGCTATTGAAACAAGGAACGCTGTCTGGAGGTTTGCTGCACCAGAGCACTGTGAAGACATTCTGAAGGGCGGCACAGTGTGCAAGTGCGATTGGTGCCGGTTTTCGTTAGAGGTGCAACAGTACCCAAACTATACGTCAGACGACATGCTGATGTCGTGGCTTTTTGCGAATGAGGCGGCTAAAGAATCAGGTGAGAGGGAACTCAACTTTCACATTGTTGGTGTCCATGAAATAACAAAGAAGGTGGCACTCCTGAAACACGTGTTTGGTTTCAGGGACTATTATGTAGGCAACATGGTATCAGCGAAGAACCCAAATAAATGGTCGATGCCTCGTAACGTGCTAGACATTGTGGCTCACATTAAAGAAGGGTACTCTTACAAGAAATTTGCCAAACTAGGCAAGGTGGGGGTGCCAAAAGACCCACTGTTCAAGTTGCGGGATTTTGCAGTCGTGTGGCTCGAAATGGTTTACTTCTGTGAAAAGATGAATAGAACACACAAGGTAGAAAAATTATGATATTTTGCCCTAAGTGCTCGGAGGTGCCATACGCAAAAACTGGGAAACTGGTCTTCTATGGTACTTATACCACGAGTAATGAAGAGGCAACATTTGACTGGTGCAACAAGTGCAATTATCTGATAAACTTCACAAGAAAAGAGGTCTGTAATAATGCTATGGATACAAAAGGCAAAGGAGAGCCTAGCAAAAGCAGCAGAAGAACTGCTTGCAAGTCGGTCTTCAAACGTGGTTATAGATTTGATCGGGTACGAGGTACACCAAGACCTTGATTCGCAGTTTGGCAGGGGCGATGCAACAACTTGGTTAAAACTATATCAGAAAATGATGTGGATTTTCAAAGGGGTTAATACCATATCCTCTAGTGCTGCGATGGTTCCTGGTAAGGTTTGGGACTCTTCTGAAGATGGCAAGATTGTGGAGGTTAAAGACCACTTTGTCAACAGGCTATTTAAGCTGCCGAACAACCTGCTGACCAGATACGAGTTGTTTTCTAGGACGATGGCGTATTTAGAGCTAACAGGTAATGCCTACTGGTTCTTGCAACGTCATAAAATCACAAAAGAAGTTATGAAGATACATGTCGTAAGACCAGACAGGGTAGAAGCTCAGGGCCCTGAGAGACTAAAGGCAGACAAGAAGACCAACGACAATGATGTAATCTTTATAAGAAAGCGTTCAAATGGAGAGTTAGAAGATTGGGAGATGCGGGATGTTGTTCACTTCACATACTTCAACCCCTTGAGCGACTTTCAGGGGTGGCCACCTATAGGCACCCTTCAGGATACAGGTCTACTTGATTTATACCTTCTTGAGTTTGGCAAAAGCTACTTTGAGAATGCCGCGAAGCCATCTATGGTCTTTACTGCAAAGAATCGAATATCTGCTGATTCTGTCGAGAGATTCATGGCTATGATGCGTCGTATGCATAAGGGCTATAGGAACTTCCATAGAATCATGCTACTGGAAGAGGATATTCAGCCCACAGAATTGGTTACCAAACAACCAACTGACTCCGACTATGTGGCATCAACTCAGCATTCTCAGGAAAAGTTGCTCACAGCTTTAGGTTGCTATCATCTAGTTGCTTTACTTCAGAATGCACAGGGCAATGTAATCAAAGATGCACTAAGACTCTTCTATGACCTCACCCTCGATACAAGACTCACTAACATGGAAGAAACAATTACGAAAGAGTTGTTGTGGAGGGAAGACGCGAGGGTTAATGGAGAGGACAACGTGAACCTAGACATCAACTTTAAGTTTGACAGAAGGATGGTGTCGGGGTTCAGAGATGCTCTAATGGATGAGTCGATAGCTGACTTCAGAATTATACAGTCAGGTCGTAAGACTGTCAATGAGATTAGAAGGATACGTGGTGATGATGGAGACCTTGAATGGGGTGACTTGCCACCACCAGCTATTATGGCGGCTATTCAGTCACAAGAAGAAGCTGAGGCTATGGGAGGCATGGATGAGCCTATCGGTGGCAGCAGGGGACGAATGATGCCTAACGAAGAAAGGGCGGGGATTGATGATTCTGCTAGGGGGAAAACCCCAAGGAGCAATCCTGCTGGCGACAATAACGACACCCTGAAAAGCGTAATGCATAGTCCTGAGTTCTTAAGTATGGTGTCAGACAAGGTCGCATCACTACTCGTAGAGAAAATGGAGGACAAGAAATAATGCAATTACCTATGAGAGCGCGTCAGGAGTCGGAAGAAGACATAGAAGAACGGCTCAGTGCAATAGTACGTTTGATTCAGAAGTGTGTCCACGAGAGAAGATATGGCGAACTTGTAATAAAGTGGCAAGGAGGCGTGCCAGAGCAGACTTTGTTTAGGAGAAGTGCGAAGTCAGAAAAAGAAATCGACAATCTTTAGTGTTTTTTCCTTGACAAAGAACAAGGTTGTGTGTATAATACTATCGCTGTAGCAAAAGTTTCCTCCAAAACTTTTCAACTGATAAACCCTAAAGAGGGAGTAATACGATGTGTTTTAAGTATCTCATGTCGTACTGCTCCCTCTTTTTTTTTGTTCAGGTTACAGCAGAAAGGTGGTCACATGTCAGACGAAATTAAGAAGTCTCAGAATGATGCTCCTAACTACAGGAAGCAGGGTGAACCTTACAGTAATTGCGAAGCATGCTTTGCTTTTAACCTGAAAACAAATCGCTGTGGGTTATGGCAATTTGATGCTGACCCTGCATGGACTTGTGACTCATACCTGTGGCGTAGCATCAATACCTTTAATCCTCTTACTGAGAAGTTTGAAGACCCGTCTCCTCCAGAACCTTTCGTGGGTGAGGCTCCTTATTTCATGCTACCTAGCTCTGTCAGAGATGGCACCACTAAGTCGGAAGTAAGAAAGAGTCGTAAGATGAGTGAGGCTGAATTGCTAGTGGTTGGCAAAGCGATTCACAAGAAGCCAAAGCCTGAAAAGAAACCAAAGCCTAAGAAGAAGGTTGGCAAGTGTAAGTTTTGCAAGGAAGGTGCTACAAAAGGCATTGTATGGGCTGACGGAAGAGGAATGGTCAAAGTTTGCGATAGTCACGTAAAACGTGGCAAAAACGCGGTTCCTGGCAAGATAGATGAAGTCCGTAAGCTGGAAGATGCAAAGAAGAACGTTAAGAAATTCTTTGCTGAGTTTGTTCAGAAGGCTGTAGCAGGGGTGACTGAAGAAGATGCACCTCAACAAATCGTGATTGCGCCTGTGTTAGAACCAGGCACAAAAGACGACGATGGTAACCATCTGTCAAACGCGACTATTGAGAAGGCAGCCTATAACTTCATGCGGGACTTCCAACTACTGAAGTTGCAACACTCTGACACATTTATGGAGTTCTCAAAGGACTTTCATATAGTCGAGTCGTATATTGCGTTGGAAGACTTCTTGGTTGGTAGCAGAGTTATTAAGCAAGGTAGTTGGGTGCTAGGGGTACAGGTTCTAAACGCTGAGGTTTGGAAGCTAATACTAGAAGGCAAACTAACTGGATTTTCAATGGGTGGGATTGCAGACGTAATCCCTGAAGAGACAACTGTTTAACAGCGAGGTACAACAATGCCTGTATATGACAAGGATGGAAATCCTAAAAAGATTCCTGGCGAGATGGTCAACGTTCAGGTCTTTGAAGTCAGTATCGTTGACATACCTGCTGTCAGCAGTGCAGAGTTTGTGATGTTCAAATCAGGGGAAGATGAGGGGTCTCCCCCCGTGTTACAGCAATTATTAAAGAAAGAAGGGGAAACTGAAATGCCGGACGAAAAACTCGAAGATCAAATCAGTTCTCTTGTGGATGCACTAACTGTGCTCTCAACAGACCTGAAGGAAACAAAGGAAGTAATCACTGTGACACAGACGCAAGTTGCAGAATCTGTGGCATCAAGTAAGACCTTGGAAGAGAAGATTGATGGAATCACAGAGACTCTCAACAAGCCACCAGAAGATCCGCCAGAACCAAAGGAACCAAAGGAACCAAAGGAACCGGAAGGTGATGAAAAACCTGGCGATGATAAGCCTTCAGGTGATGATGACGAGGGTGGGGATGGTAAGCCAGAAGGAGATAAGCCTAACGAGGAGCCTAATGATGAAGCTGCCCTCGATGCTCAAATAGCAGGCGTACTCGACGAGATTGCAGAAATTGCAAGTGTCGAAGGCGTTGATGTAGATGCTCTTTTAGAGACCGGCGGGTCAACTAAGCAAGAGCTCCAACAATTAACAGAGGATGTACAATCCTTATCATAATCTTCAGCTTGTATCGTATCAATTTTGTTACTAACCATAAGGGAGCAGGCGATAATAGCCGCCCCATCACAATACAGCAAGAGGGTGAGAGTCCTCGGTTGACGAAACGTCCCAAACTATCGAATCGGTGAGCAGTGCCCTTAATTGGGCTATAAATCCGTCAGATTTTAGAGAATCTGTGAAAACTCTTGACACCAGTTTACCACTAAATGGTGAGCCAGTGTAAACCACGAGGCGGGGCATCGTCTCGTAGAGTAGGGGATGTCAGACGAGTTTCGGCTTGCTATCCCTGTTAATACTAGGATCCTCACTATTTATAGTAGGGAGTATGTCAACATAATCTAACTCAGTGGAGGTTAGCCAGACAATGAATGAAAGACAAAAACTTCTGAAGAGCGCAACGAGTATGCTTGGTGCTTTACAGAAGGGACAACACTCTACTCAGGAGGAAAAGCGCATTGAGCTTATGGTCGAGAAACGCTTTAATGAGTATCTCGCCAAGATGGGCACTGTGGGCACGCCTGTAACCCTTCAGAAGGGGTTCACTTACGACATAGAAGAAGGCGATGAAGTTCCTGCTGAGTATCAAGATGCATCGGACTACATGAAGGACATGGTTCGTACTAGCGTCCTAAAGTCTCGCGGCAAGGATGATGAAAAGTGGCTACGTGAAGACCTGCAACTCTTCAATGACAAGGCTCTCACTGTAGCACACGCAGTTCGTCGTCCTATTCATACCCTGAAGATGTGGCAAGAGTTCAATGCCAAGATGGGCAAGAGCGCATCCTTTGCCAAGGCAATTGATAACGCGACATCAGGTAAGGGGCTTGAATGGATTCCAACAGAATTCTCAAGTATGTTCATCGACAGAATGGAAGGACAGTACCAAGTCTTCAATCTGTTTGACAGAGTAACTATTCCTATGGGACTTGGAACCCTTAAGGTTCCTGCTATGGGCGGAGTTGCACAATTGTACAAGATTTCTGGGTCAACGGATGATGACGTTGCCAAGATTCTAGCAACACAACCAGGCACACGCAATATCTCGCTTACTCCTGTGAAGCTCGGTGCACGTGTTGAGTTGGAGGTAGATGCAATCGAGGACGCGGCTGTTGCTCTCGTAGATATAATTCAAACAGAGCTTATTACAGCAGCGACTAGAACCCTCGACGAAGTTGTTCTATCGGGCGACATAAGCACTACTCACCAAGACACTGACGTGACTAACGACGCAGATGCTCGTAAGTCATGGGATGGTCTAAGACGTATTGCTACAATCATCGATGCAAGCAAGACAGTTAAGTTCGACCTGAGTAACGCAGCGATCGCCATTGCTGATATTAAGCAAGCTGTACAGGCGATGGCCAGCGGGATAAACCTGTATAATAACGTAGAAGACCTCGTTATGATTGTGAACCAGTTCGGTTACTGGCAGCTTATCGTGTTGACCCAAGTTCTAACACGTGACTTGTTCGGTGACGCGGCTACGATTACCAACGGGCGTCTAACAGGTATCTTTGGTATCCCGATTATTCAGTCACAGAAGATTCGTTCTGACCTGAATGCAACGGGAACGTATGACGGTACAACAGTCGATCGTACAGAATTCATCTTTGTCAATAAGCGTGCATATCTTGTAGGTGACAAGCGTGCGGTTACTATCAAGTCAGAAGAAGTTCTGGCGACTGATAGAATGCGTTCAGTCATCACGCTTCGTAAGGACTTTAAGCATAAGTTCCAAGATGACCAGCCAACTGTTACAATACAGTACAATGGGACAACTACCTAAACAGTAGGTATTCTCGTACTGACACTCAAGAGGTATGTGTCCAAGAACCTCACGTGGGCACATACCAACTTCTTAATCGGAGGATTCGATGAATCAACTTACAGCACAAGAAATTGCAGTCTACGCACAGAAAAGACTTCGCTTAAAGTTCATACCCAACCGTAAGATGACGAGGTATGCGAACTCGAAGGCTAACATTCGGTGGCTGTTTTATGGGGCTATCAGGTCTGTTCCTATCTTTATTGCCAAGCGTATCCTGCTCGATCATCCTTATGCTTTTGTTCAGGCAAAGGAAGGCGAGAAGGAAATAAAGCCTACGATTGCAGTTGAAACGGGGTTACCAGAAATACCTGAAGTTAATCCCTTCGCTGCTCCAGAAGAGATGACAGAAGAAGACATCGTTGACATTCAGAGCATTATGGATACGTTGAATGCAAGCAAGGACGTTGATGTTGACGAAATCACGTTAGATGAACTTGATATATCAGATTTGCCAGATGCGAACATGCGACAATTCGACTCAATTTCAGCAGAGGTTCAACTGGCAAGAGAACAAGTGGAAGCAGAGAACGGCATAGGTGACATCGAGCTGGCACAGAAACCTGTTAATGCAGTTCAGCCAGAACTGGTGGTACAGAAACAGAAACCCGTACCAGTACCAATCGACGAGTCACTAGAAATTGTTCGACAGGTAGTCGAACGGAACGCTCCAATCAAGATCACCGCCATAGCTAAGGCAGTGGGAGCAGATAGCTATCGGGAGATTGAGCCTGCTATCAAAGAGCTGCTTACAAGCGGCTTGATTGAAAGAACAGAGACAAGCGAGTATGTCTTGGCCTCGTAGTGTTATACACTGCCATCGTGCAGTGACATTCACTTTTAAGCCTATTAAGGAGATATAAAACAATGCCTAGCAATCCAGAAGGAACCGTAAAGTCTAACTTTGACATTGATGCTATTCTTACGAGTCCTCGTAATTTTATTGGGTCAGGATTTAGATCAGACCCTCGAACAGGTCGTGGTAATGGACAGCTTGAACTGCTTCTGCAAATCGCACTATTAGCAGGATTCAACATTATCTACCACGTACATGACACAGAAGCGTCGGCTGACTGGAGTGAGTCAGATAGCGGCACATTCGACAGATCGGATGACTCTGGTGACACTCGTGTAGGAACTAACGCCATGTTGCTTACTGCAACTCTGGCATGTGACAACACACAGTTTGTCAACACAGTCCTTATTAACGGAAGCGCAGTTGTACAACCAGACAGAGACGGCAACCTAATCTCTAACTGGGAAGACACACAGTATGTGGGATTTTGGATTCGTGCTGCATCGGCTGGCGACTTTGGCACTGCTGGCGAGCTGCAATTTGCTATAACTTACAAAGATCCTAATACTGGTCTTCTTGCAGTTAGCTCTAAGATCAACGTGCCTGCTGCCACAGTGAGTGTTCACCAACGGGTGGAACTTGACCTTACGACATTGACAGACAGCGCAGGAGACGCAATCGGACGAGACAGAGTGCTTGGAGTCCGTTTCTATTGTAACAACGCCAATGCAGGAGAGGCAGTTCTTATCGAGGAAGTTACTCGATACCTGTTTGGTAATGGACGCGGCCCAGTTCAAGGCCCATGTGAAATGTATCCAATCGCCAGCGCAGCGACAGTAACACGTGGCGACATCATGAGCTTAGAGGTAGGTGGATCGGGTACTCAGTGTCGTGCAGAAACAGCGGCAGATCAGTCTAACACTCGCGGAGTGGCAGTTATTAGCGGGCTTGGTGTAGCAAATCTGAGCGTATTTGCCACAGTGCAAACTGGTGGGCCTGTGTACCTACGTGCCAACGAAGCTGTTACAGCTGAACTTGGTGTTGAGTGGGCAACGGGGAATGAAGTAGACGCGAACGACTCTGCTGACATTGGAGTCGTGTTTGGTAAGGCGTTCGAAGCGGCGGGAGCTGCACTCGACGACTTCCTAGTAGTTCTTGGTTCACAAGCTAACGAAGGTTAAAGCCCTTCTTAAAATGGTCTGGGGTTGGGGGTTTTCCCCCTTCCCCATTTAAGGTGCATAACATGGCGCAGGAAATACAAGGCGGTAGTAAAGTAGGTGTAGCACCTGAAACCAGAGCTGTGCATGTTGCAGGAGTGGATGCCGCTGGCTTAGTTCAGAACCTGCTATTGGGTGCTGATGGTTCTCTTACAGGGAGTGGCACTCACGGTTCAACCATCATAGCGACAGGTATGCCTGCCCTGCATGAAGCAAAAGACTTTGACAATGCAGTCTTTCCTAACGTTGTGACTGAAGGTCAGTTCGTAAGACCTGCTTCCTCGCTGTATGGTGTTGGCTATCAGATGCTGACTTCAGAAAGTGGAGATCAGTCGCCTTACGACAGTATTGACAATGCCCTGAACATCAAACTGATAGGACACCCGTTAAACAGGTATCAAAATGTAGAAGTCCAACCTGCTACAGTCGTAACAGCGGCAGAAACAACGATTGGTGGAAACATTCCAACCGCTCAGTTTAACACGCTGGTAGTGATGTTTGACTACTCTATAGGCGATGAGACTTTATACGAACTGATTCCATACGCTGTAGCAGTTGCGGGTGGAGATGAACACCAGTTTGGCGAATGGACAGTGGGGGGAACAAAGACGCTAACACCGATTAAGTTCAGCATGACAACTTCAACAACAGGGTACTTTATGTTCAATGTGACTGGAATTCCAATAGTAGTTGTTAAGGGCGATGCAACGGGTGGGACGCCAAACGGAACAGTACAGCTAACCTATATTTTGAGCAACAATTAGTTGGCTTGACAAACAACTGTGCACCATATTGATTACAATAAGGGGAATAATAGTATGAATAATCTGATTTCTCTTTGTGCAAGATGCCATAGTAAAACAGGGGCACACAGGGCGTTTTGGCAGGGCTTGTTTATGGGAGAAGGGGTTTAAGGTGCCATGAACACACAGCTAATAAACTCAGCAACACCAATACATGGTACCTTCTATCCTAATAAGGTAACAAAGACACTGACATTTGATGGCGGATCTGCCAATGGTGTTGGAGACCATGATGGTACGGGAGATCCGGCAGACTTGTTTACTGTAACTGGGGTTGTTGCAGTCCAGATAATTGTATATTGTACGACCAACTTGACCTTTGATGCAAATGCGGCAATTGAGGTTGGTATTGGTGGTGGGTCAGAAATCATAGCCACAACAGACCTTACAGTAGCATCTATAATTGCGCAAGAGCTGTGGCATGATGCCACACCTGATGCAGAGATTGAACTTACAAGCGTGGTTAAAGACTTTTTAATTACAGACGGCAACGACATTCAACTAGATACTACAGTAGCTAATGTAACGGCGGGTGTGCTAGAGTTTGTGTGTTACTGGCTAGGGATTTCTGGTGATGCAAACGTAGTAGCCGCTTAGGACGGAGGTAAGAATGCGTAAAACATATCGTCAAACAGACGCAAGTTATGACACAGAACCAACGCTATTGGTGTTAGGCGCGGCGAAGAAGACTGCTGCCAAGCAAGTCATACTCGACTTCATAGGAGTCGCAGGGATGAAAACCTTCAAGGAAATAAGAGATTACCTCTTGGTTACATTGGGTTATGCGGAGGAATTTGGTGGTACTGGCAAGGACGTTAAAGAAGTGCTTACAACCATGCTAGAAACAGATGAAACACTCCAACAGACCGTGAGAGCCGACCAACTGTTCATAGAACCAGCGGCAGAATAGCAAGGTGCTGACATGATAATACATCCAGGCCTAAACAACTATGAGATTCTACATGATGATTGTGCGATGCACAGAAGGTTTATAAGCCAAGCATCTGATGAGGCTCTTGGTGCCATCTACAATGGGGACGCCTCTATTGTACTTGTAACAGACCAAGAATTCACTCGTGCATTGGGTGTAGATGGAACAGGAGATTATGTAGATTATGGTAATCTTGATGTGGCAAACTTTGCCACTAGGGATTGTAGTATTGAGGTTATATTTAACAGGGCATCAGGTCTAAGTGCTGGTGAAGATTTAATTTCAAAAAGAGCAGATGCAACTAACACGGCAGGATTTTTGTTTGGTATAAACAATGCTGATGTTATTTTTTTTGAAATTGACGATGGAGTAGGGAACGAGGTAAACAAGGGTGGGACAACTGATGTCGCAGACGGAACTTATAAGCATGGTCTTCTTACACTGAATAGGAGTGGATTTGCTACGTTGTATGTGAATGGTTTGTCTGACGCTACACAGGATATTTCCTCTGTAGGATCATTAAGTAACTCCATAAATTTGCAGGTTGGTCGCCTCAATGATGGATCAAGGGAATTCACAGGTCAAATAGCAATGTTTCGTATTTGGAATCGCGCTCTAACAGCAGACGAAGCAATTCTGTTAGCTGCGATGTCAGGATTTGGTTCAGGAAGTAAGTTTGACTTAAATAGAGGGCTCGTGTCATATTGGCCACTTGCAGACCTGTCTTCCACAGTGGTGCCTGACTTGAAGGGGAACAACGATGGGACACCGACTAGCTTGGATGAGAGTGATGTTGTAACAGGGTATAACTACACCAGAAGAGGTGTGGGCTATGATGGTGCTGCCGATGTTGTAACTGTTGGTGACTTGTCATCTGTATCTATACGATGTGTTGCGTTTTGGGTTAAACCAACGACAACAACAGAGTCGTTTATACAACTTAAGTCTTCAACTCAAAGGTCTGTCGAAGCAAGCTCTGGAACAATTGGTACAACAGGACTAACCAACCCACTGATTTACAACAATGGGGTTCTCACGTCAGTGTTGCAACCTAATTCATGGAATCATATAGTCGTATCTTTCGATGCAGTGACAGATGCTGATGACGTGTTACTGGGGAAAGAAGACACAAACTTCTATGATGGTACGATGGAAGATGTCATGTTTTACAGCCGTATTCTGGTAGGACTTGAAGTTGAGCGACTGAACAAGAGTCAATTAGAGGGGAACAGAATCTAATGTCAATTCCAATGGTACAGGACAGGACAGTAGGGTTATTCTGCAATCATTGTGGCAGCAGATATGTTGTCCCATCATACAGAATGTATACGTCTAAATTCTGTGGCAAGAAATGTAAAGATGTTGGGATGGCGATGGATCTGTTTGTATGAAGCACAAAGATGGAAAACGTTATCTAAGAATGAGCTTTGTCTCTGCATCGCTTGATTTTATTAAAGGTGTTGCTAAAGCTGTAAATGATAACCTAGGCATGACTCGCAACTACCATCGAAACAGAAATTGTTATGCTATGGATTTTGGCCATCAATTGTCTATCAAACTAGGTCAATGGATTTATGATAAATCTGAAGGCATACGAATGGACAGGAAGTATAATAGTTTTTTAGAAGGCCAGAAAATTATATTGGCAAATAATAAAGGCGGGGTTTTTGTATGAGCATCCCTAGAATTGGGTCAGTGGTAGGCTACTGGAAGGGGAATCTTAACCAAGATGGAAC
>SDBS01005466.1_pt1 | contig 12377 bp, 10 predicted proteins | sample 2277091 | NCBI WGS metagenome assembly SDBS01 (sample SAMN10404972, study PRJNA504765) | marine sediment metagenome | isolation source: marine sediment core GS10_PC15, 163 cmbsf | place: Arctic Ocean: Southern Knipovich Ridge | collected 2010 | reverse complement strand
ACTACTACCCTGTGCTTGAATGTGGCCACAGGCTTCGTGGTCCTGAACGTCCTCTCCCTTCCCTGGTGGAGCTCGTCCAGGGAGTACCCGCGGCGCTTCAGCCCCCTCCAGATGCTGTTCCACTTCAGATTTCTCGGGTGAGCAGTGGTGAAGTCCCCGTGGCACGCAATGTGAATCACGTGGCGGTGGCTTCCCGCGTCCAGGTAGTCCCTTCCCAGGTCTGGGTTACTGTCCAGCGTGGCGACGATCTCTGCGATCCAGGGATCCGCATTCCTCTGCCACCTGTGCTCAATCACCACCACTTCATCATCATCATCATCATTGGGACTGCGCTCCCTCTTACTTGGGAGAGGGGCGGTCCGGTAGTCTCGAGCTGGACCTTGGAGCCACGAGGATAGCATCTTCTTTTGTGTGTGTGCGTTCCTTTCCTATGGGTGTGGGCTGTAAGTGATGAGCACATATACAGGACCGTCGCTGATGTATGGGAATAATATTTATAGAGAGAGAGAGAGAGAGAAGCAAATCCTTCTCCACACACACACACACACACACAAATTTGAAGAATCAGATTCCGTGGTTTACTTTCACCCTCTTTTTGGCCTTTGACGTCCACTGGCACGGATGGGGGAGAGAAAGTGATGGCGTTGCAGGTCCCGGACCCGGAGACTCTAAGAGGCTCTTCGAGGGAGTCTGCTTCCTCTTTCTCCTCTTTCTGGATCTGGCCTCCTTTGTGAGCTGGCTCTCCACCCTGACGTCGTCCTCCGTCATGACGATGGAGAGTATGTAGAGCTCCTCCGGGCTGCAGTGAATGGTACAGCCCGTTCCGCTGCACTCCACCGTGCGAAGGATCCCGTCGTGGTCGAAGCACTCCAGGCTTCCGTCCTCTGTCCTCATCTCTAGGGCCCACCTGATGATGCGGCATTCCAGGCAGTGCGACGACCTCGTCTTGCTGCAGTTACACAGCTGGAACGCCAGGTTCTTGCAGCAGCTTGGGTCCCTCGTCTTGTAGAACCTCCTGCACCCCACGCACCTCCTGTCCTTCGGCATCCTGATGGTCATGGCGTTGATCCTGAACTCTCTGCTCGTCGGTGATCTGATGTACTCCTGCCCCGTGTTCGGATCTATCCTGGCACAGTACACCCTCGTCTTCTTTGTGGCCAGGAAGAGCGCCATCCTCTTCACAAAGTCCAGAAACTCCTTCGTGTACTTGGACCTCGTGTACCGCTGGTTCGGACTCGTTCCCTTGCGCGGCTTTCTGGTCGGATCCACCGGACCCTCCGGCTTGAGCCAGCTTGCCAGCGGAGGCATGTTTTTCCTCACAAAGTCCCGGATGCTCCGCCTGCGCTCCTGCTCCTCCACGCTGGACATCTCCAGGTTGATGTCCAGATCCGAGACCGTGGTCCTCATCCTCCTCCCCACCGCTGGAGGGTCGTTCGGCCCGAAGGACTCCCCCAGGAGTGTGAGCGAGACAATCTCTTCCATGGGAGGTAACACGGGGAGGCTCCGTGGTAGTGATACCACCGGTCTCGGAGATGGCGACTGCCCGCCCACGCTCTCCCTCTCGTCCCCCGAAGGGCTCTCAATCGAAGAGCCCTTCGGTCCAAGGGACTCCAAGAGTGCTCTTCGAGTCGCGTCGGTCAGCAGGTCACTCCCGTGCACAGGTTCCATCTTGACGACCCCAAGACCGATCCCAGTACCGCAGGAAATCTCATACGGACCGTCTGTCAGCTTCTTTACGCTCATCGTGGATCCCATCAGTCCCCTGCAGAACAGTGCTGCCTGCTTCTGGTGTGACTGTGTCACCCACCTGTCCTTCCTTGCGCGTAGCACCTCAAGCTGACGCTCGTGGTGCCTTATCTGCTCCGTGAAGGCGTCGCACATGTTCACCACCACCGGTGACCCGGATACGCCAAGCATCTCGTGAAGAAAACAATAAAATTTGACTTCGACCTCACTGACCAGCTTCACCCCTTTCAGTGGTTGCCTGAGGAAATACCGGATGGATCCACACCCGGATCATGCGAGAAACCCGGCGTTGGGGCGGGGATCGATTTTTGAAAATATTCCCCAGCAGCGATGAAAAATTGAACTTGAAAAAATTTTCGGCGTAAATAGCTAAATCGCCCTTTGTACACCCTTGGAAGCTTAGGGGTCAATCTTTCAGTTCTTTACTTGTGACAAACATCATCATCAACAACAACAACACATATTCTCTCCCAGCGAAAAGCTCTTCGAGAGAGAGAGAAAGAGAGTCCTCTCGATCATGGCTGGTGGTGTGGCTTCAGAGCCCCCCCGGAGGAGCCGTTGTTGGAGTTGACGACCATCTCCGCCTCTCTGTCCATTGACTCCCAACTATCCCTCTGGTCCAAAGGACTCTCCGCGGAGGAGTTCATTGGACCAAAGGGCTCTTCGCTGTCTGAGTCGAGAACGAGGTCCACCATGGAACTGTAGGGCTCTTCGAGGGCGGCTGCCTTTCTGGACTTGCGGTTCCGAATGGCCCGGATGCACCCCACGAGCCAGGAGGTGATGGGGAGGGTGAAGAGGTGGATGAGAGCGGTGGGTGCCTCGTCCTCGGGGTAGTTTGTGACCCTGACGTGCTCGGCAAAGAACCAGTGGTACATGGCGAGGGCGCATGCGATTCCGAGGACGATGAACGCGGTGATCCAGTCGTGCTCGCCGTAGTAGGCCGCGATGCCTGCGCACCATCCTACGACGACGCCAATGAAGAGAATGGCGAGGACGAGCCTCCTGTCCAGCGCCCTGGGCCTGTGGATGGTGTAGAGTCCCAGGGCCATGGTGGAGAGGAACTGGATGATTGTCAACTGGATGACGGCCTCGTCCACCAAGACGACGGCCATGGCGCTGAGCCACCCGATAAGCGACACGATGAACACGCCGAGCACCACGTACTTGAACTGTGTCTTCCTCCCGGCCATGGCACACAGGGTACTGTAGCTGCTCAGGGTGGACCCCAGGAGGATCCAGCATATGAGCCACGACCAGGGGCTCGGTCCCCACGTGGTGTAGGCGATGAATGCCACAAAGGCACCCGCCAGCCACACCGCGCACGACACGAACATCACGTACCGCACCACGGTGATCCAGATCTTGTCGCGGTATCCTGCCCGCGGGTCCAGCAACGTGGGGTCCAGCACCTCGTTCACCCAGCCATCGGGAGCCTCTATCCGTTGCAGATTGATCACCGTCTTCCCCCCGTCCATCGTCGTTGCCGTGTACCAGCGGTCTGCCGCATCCCTCAGCGTGATGAGCTGCTCGCGGGGAGCACGAGGGCTACCCGGGGGGCTCTCGCGTACCTTGCGTCCGTCAGTTGGTGGCCCGGTTGCCCTGTCGTCGTCGCTGCGGATCGCATTCTCGTCTAGAAGCGGTGCACCCCAGCTCATACCTTGTGCTGCGGGGGTGTTGCAATTCGCAGCACAGATCGAATGTACAAACAGGAAGCACTGCGCAGATGGGATCTTCACACACACACACAAACATCCTCCACACATGGGGTGGGGAAAGGATGGATGGATGGGTGGGTGGACCCCAAGTTGGTTGACCTCGGGGTTGATTCAATTTATCGGAGTTGACAGATCGGCCGTAGTCAATAATAATAATAATAATGTTGCAGACATTCACCGCGGATCAGCGGGTGAAGATGGAGGCGGACCGAAGCCGCGTGTCGAGGGGTGCCGCGCAGGTCCGGGAGATCGGATCCTTCAAGCTCAAGGAGGGCGGTCTCAACCTGATGGTGATCTTTGTGGCAGAGTTCAAGCCAAAGCCCAGGGCAGCGGCGGCGACCGTGGCTGTCGGTCAGGGCCCCGCGGCTGGCGGTGGTGGTGCGCCCGCGAGCGACAAGAAGCCTCCTCCCGCGTCCATGAGGGTGATGATCGTGGGCGTGCCGGAGGCTGCCGCGGCGTGGGATTCCGGATGTGAGTACAAGGTCAAGGACAAGAACACCATCTCAATGCCGGCACTGGACTGGAAGGTCACCAAGGATGCCAAGGAGGCTTGGGAGAGGGCGGCCAAGGCGATTGCCGAAGCCAAGAAGAATGGTGGGGAGGTGACGCCCGAAATGGAGGAGGAGATGACCAAGGCGGACCACGCGGTGAAGGCGGCGACAACCCCCGTGGAGTGGATGGACGTGACCCAGGGGGACTTTGCCCTGGTCAAATGCTTTGCCAGGGACCGCGTGAGCGCGATCAGCCCCTTCCAGGTGGTCAATTTGATGGGGTTCGAAGCCAGTGCCTCGTACTCGACCAAATATTCCAAGTACTTTATCGACCTCAAGTGCGAGGCCCCCGTGACCATGAGCGACTCCTCGGACGACCCGCTGACCAACATCACCCGCTACATCGACCTGTGCCAAGTTCCCCTCAGGCAGCCGGGCCCCCAGGTCAAGTGGGGGCGCACCTACGCGATCCTCTTTGCCGACTACATGGCCACCAACGGGGAGACGGGACCCGTCATCCAGCGGGTGATGTGCTCCTCGGAGAACACCGAGGACTGGATGTACGGCAAGGATAAGGAGGAAAAGAAACTCAAGGCACAGCTCACCATGTGGCAGAAGCAGAAGGACAGCGTGCTCGGGTTTCCAGAGGGGGACTACTACGTGACCTGCCTCATGCTGGACGGTGACTGGAGGCCGGAGAACAACAGCAGCCGGAACACGCTTCGCAAGGCCATGGGGATCAACAATGCCCAGCAATTCGGAAAGATCATGGCCTCCAATCCCATCGCCTGGCTGGTGTTTGCCCACGTCGACGTCAAGGCCGCCAGGAAGGCCAACCAGGGATACATGGGCAAGGGAGGGAGCCTCCCGATGTGGGCCGACGCCGCCTTCCCTCTCCTGCGGGACTACCTCCTCTCCCAATGTCCCCGCGTCACCTTCGACTACGTCAAGGGGAAGCTCCTCATGTCCAACGCCGCGCACACCTTTGTGCAACTCAACGACCCCAACAGGCCCTGCCAGCTCAACGCCATGAACGTGACCCTCGACCGCAGCACCAGCACAAGGAAGCTCATCGGCGGCAAGGTGGTCAACGTCTCCGAGTACTCGGGCGACCTGGCCGAGCTCGATGCCCAGTGCGAGTTCCGCGTCATGCACTCGTCCCTCCTCAACTCCGACCTCCGCTACCAGTTGGGGACCCTCTCCGCAGAGGAGGGCACCAAGGTCATGAACGGGGCGGCCGACGCCAAGGTCCGCCTCATGGGCAACGACATCACCAGCATCATCTATGCCGTCGCCCCCATCACCGACGAGGAGAAGGCCAAGATGCAGAAGAGCGAGGCCGAGCGCGTGGCCCGAGACAGCCAGGTGATCGTCGTCTCTCCACCCATTCCGGCAGCCGTCGACGGGGACGCGGACCCGGCCCCAGCCGGAGACGCCATGGACATTGACGACGACGACGCCGAGATGCTCGCTGCCGTCGAGAAGGCCGAGGCCGCGATGATTGCTGCACGAGCAGTCGAGAAGGCAGAGGCGGATGCCGTGAAGAAGGCAGAGTTGGTTTGTGCCGCAGCTGCAAGGGTCAAGATGCTCGCTGCCGTCGAGAAGGCAAAGGCGGGGTTTGCCGCGGCTACTGCAAAGGCCCAACCATCGGGCCCGGAGCTGCTGTTTCCGGACGAAGACAACCCACAGCCATCGGAACTGACCCAGGAGCAACAGGAACTCATGGACGACGCCTGGCCATATGAGCAGGTGGACAACTACAAGCACCACCAGAGGATGGATGCCCTGGAGATCGAAAAGGAAAGAAAGGAGGAGGAGGAGAAGAAGAAGAAGGAGAGGAGGCAGATGGTTAGGGAGCGCATCCAAAGGGAGTGGAAAGAGAAGCGTGTGGAGGGGCTCCAGATCGAGGTCATGGATGAGGAGCAGGAGGAGGAGGAGGAGCCCAGCCCCGCCAAGCGCCCGATCGTCGATGACCCGGAGGACCAGGAAGAGGAGGAGAAGCCCAGCCCATCCAAGCGCCCAAAGGTCGCCAAGGGAAGCGCATCAAAGAAGAAGGGCCGCAATGTGGTGGTCAAGAAGAAGAAGAAAGTGGTGGTGATGAGGGGGAAGAAGTAAGGAAGGATGAAATGTTCGACGTAACGGAGCGATGATCCCATTAAATCCATTCCCATTCCCATTAAAGAACGCATGCGGTTGAATATATCTCTCTCCATTCTTTTTTTTTGTGTCGTTCTCTTTATCTCCCTTTCCCACGCCCTGCTCGTAACACAACACGCAGGAGCTCAAGTGCAGGTCCGGGGTAGAGTGAGATATATATATAAGAACCATGGCAGGGCTACCGGTGGTTGGTGGTTATTCCGGAGCGAGGGAGGTAGAGGAGGGTGACATGAGTCCGGAAGCCAGGAACCTGTACCGTTCCTTTGAGACCTACCTGCGGGACGTGAACCTTCCGGACAAGAACAGGAACACGAGGGCGATCAACCCTACAGAGACCGCGGATGGCATCATAGTGATACTGGTGCAGTGCGGCACGGTGGACCGGGACCTCATGAACATCATGGAGAGCTACGCTCCCGGGAGGTGCACGTTCGAGTACAAGGACGACGACCTAACGGGAGGGACGGAGAATAGGTTGATCATCGACTTTTCAGATGAGACCTGGAAGCCACAGGGAGATACGATGCAACGCGGAGGAGGATTCTGGAGTCGGATGATCAATGAGCCGAAGGTTGTTATTAGTGTCCTGGTGATCACGCTCATATCAGCATCCCTGACGGTGGACGCCGATAAATGGAGGGGCCTGTTAGAGGTCCTACGGGGATGATGGAATTCGCAACTCCCTCTTCTCTTCCTCCTTCATCATCCTCCTACCACCATCAACAGCAGCAGTACTACCCTCAGCCCCACTACCAAGAGCCTCCCGTGAGGTACCAGGACCAGGGGAGGCGCGTGACGTTACAGAGTGGGTCACCACCACCACCACCCCCGCAGTTCAACGCAGCCCCGGCACCCTCTCCCCAGCGTAGGGCCACGGTCAGGAGGAGAAGGAAGAAGCCGGCAACTGCAATCAAGCTGGCGGACATGCACGATGTCTCCATGTGCGCCGAGGTAGACCAGCCCATCGTCAGGGCCACCATTTGGGCCCTCTGCTCCATGGAGGAAAGCACCCCGCTGCTAGCCATCACGGTTCGGCCCATGAACGGCTACAACGCCATCATTGCCCGCGGCTTCAACGACGACATTGACCTGGATCACTTCTACGACAAGTTCCGCCTCAACCCCCCAGAGAAGATCAGGGGATGCATCTCCAAGGTGTACGTTAACGGGCAGAGTGGCGTCGTCGTCGTGAGGGTGGCCAACATAAGCGAGGGAGGAGTGATCGTGCACAGGCCGGACGCAGAGCCGCTGCTGAAGCGAGGGAAGAGGGAAAGGGAGTAACTGGTGGGGGGAGGGGGGGGGAGAAGAGAGAGAAAGCGAATCTACATTAAAAAAAACCACCTGTACATTATTTTTTTTACCCCTTCCCACCAAGAGTGCAATGTTGCCTCTAGGAAAGCGAACGAGACAGTGCTTCTTTTGGCCGTTCGCTGCTTTGCCTTCATATATGATTCCCCCCTCGTTCCATGATCCAGGGGAGGAGGTGACGTAGAGAGAGAGAGATTTAAGAGATGGGTAGTTCCGCCAGCAAGGCATCAGGTCGATTGGTGGAGGTAACACTGGGAGGCACGGGTAGTACCGAGTTTGGTGTCAATCTGGTCTCCCGGGATGAGGACAACTACGCGGAGTGTGGAGGGGACAACAGGGAGGACGTGGCGACCGGGGATGGAGGAAACGGGATAGAGAACACAAAGTGGCTGACGAGGACGAGGCCAAGGCCGTTCTGGAGGATCGTGCTCATGCTGATGTTGGTCTTTGTGGCCATGGTCGTCGCAGCGGCAGTGAACTGCGCGGTGGACAGCGACTGCGGGGTGATGCAGACTCCCAGCATCGGCGCCCTGCTCAACGACAGCGATACCAGCGTCCTCACCTCCTCCGGCCTGACCGTGCTGATGGGGGTCCATGCCACCGCGACACTCAGCACATCGCACCTTGTCAGGCGCAGCAGCATGTGCGCTCCCGCTTCAATGCTGATAGTGGCCCTCCTCCTGTACGCTAGTGTATTTGTTGCCATCGTCCTCAGGATATGGTACGCGGCCATCGTCCCAGTGGTTTTGAGCGTCGTCTGGATGGGCTGCGTCATGGAGGGGCTCAGAAAGTTCTACAGGAAGAGACCGCGCCGGAGGCTTTACAAGATCAGCACCGTATTCATCGTCGGCTATTCGCTGGCATCCGCCCTCTACATTGTCTTCAACAGCGTACCCAACCTGGACTTTCCAGGGAAGGACCACGCCGTCTTTGCGGTGGAGATGGCCATGCTGGTCACGGGGGCAGTCTTTGTCTGCCTCCTCATCCCTCATGGGCGGGGCATCACGTACATGATACAAATAAAGAAATGATATTTATAGTTCTTGCCTGGTCCTCTTCCTTGGAAGATTGGCCACTCTTGCCTCTATCTCATCAATAACCTCTTGAGCCTTTCGGTTCCTGTACTCTTTAGCAACCTCAAGCGCAGCGTTCCGTGATGGGAACCTATTCACTGAGAAAGTCTTGGATTGCACCTTTCCGTTTGCATCATTCCACGCTGCGATATACGCGGACCAATTCCCGCGGATCCGGAAAGAAACGCCCAGCACTCCGGTCTTGCTGTTGCTCTGGGCCTTTCCATTTCGGTACCGTCCATTAAGGCCACCGTCTCCACGACGGATGTTATCCCTGCGGTTGTTCAACCCATTTCCATCCTTGTGGTCTCTTGGTTCAGGGATCTCCGGATAGAGGAACTTGTGGAGAAGGACTTGTTTTTGCTTCTTCTCACCAGGTAAAGTTGTGCATGACCTGACATAGGGAGTCCACGTTGTATGTGCATATGTATGTAGGTACCAACGCAGAGGGAGCACTTTTGCCAGGAATTCAATAGGGAATATCGCTGTCTTTCCGTCGTTCAAGCGCATTTCAACGTTGACACCATCTTCAATGATCCTCCACTGGTTCATCAGACTCCCATCCTTCCTTGGATGACCACCTCGCCACTTCTTGCGTTCTTCCTCGTTCTCCTCGCGTGCTTGTCTGATTTGCTTTTGTAGATAATCCGCCGCCCGTTGCTCGAGCGTTTTCGTGGCGTCTTGAATCATTCGACTTCTGTGTGATGCTGCTGCCTCAAGTGCTTCCTCGGCCGATGTATAATCACGTACATGAAAGCACTTGCTTCGTTGCTTTTTGTCCGCATCTCTCCATCGTGCCACATAACGACCCCGAACACGAAAGCAGACACCTAGAACACCCGTTGTGCTGTTCTTCTGGGCCTTTGTTTGGCGGATTATCGGATAAACGCGCTGCCTTTTCAAGCCAACATCCAGCGATGAACCCCGGTTAGCCATATTGTCTCCACATGCCTTCACGGTGGTGGAAAGGGGAAATACATTGGCTTGCGCCTTTTTTTTACTTTACGATATCTTTATATTATTGTCGTCGTTCAGGCGTCTCATCCTGTCCCACACGGCGTAGTACACGAGGACGTGCCACAGGCTGTGAAAGATCCCGTACACTGTCTCCGTGTTCTCCATGATCCACTGCGTCCTGTTCCACTCCCCGAGTATTGCCGTGTCCAGCAGGACCACACCCGCCGGGGACTGAGCAAACCAGGGTACAATCTCGCCGACACCGTTCACGAACAGCGCCAGCCATGCGGCCTCCATAGAGATCATTCCCCAGATGTCGCCACCCGTGGCGGCCAGCATGGAGATCGCAACGGACAAGGCTGCCAGCCTGTCCCACAGGAGAAGTGTCTCCTCCCTCACTGGAAGAACGGTTGGAGAACCGATTCCAGGGAGTCCGTGCATGTTCCTCTCGAGCGCGTGGAACGACATGGAGGCCAGCATGGAAACTAAGAGGCACAGCGCAAGCAACTTCTGTGTGCTTCCACGACCTGACCTGCTCCTGGCCGTCTCCGCGATGGCGGGGACGGCGGCGAGGTTGCTCACCGCGAGAAGGGCGTTGAGCCACACCATTCACCCCGATCCAAACGTGATTCACTGTGAGAGAGGTGGCACACGGAACTTGACATTGTACGACGACGACGAAGACATTGGGTGGACCCGCTGACCGGTGGTGGTGGTGGTGGGAGGTGCCACAACGTGTGGGCTGTCGGCGTCGAACCTCTTGGCTTCTTCTACGCCCGTTCCCCACCTGCTGGCGAACGCGTGGGTGACGATCAGCAAGTACACCCACCAGAGGCAGTAGAGTACAACGAGCGAGAGGGCCGCCCAGCCCCATCCCTTGCCGATGACGGGGAAGAGATCGGATCCTCCGACCCACGTGGGCGCTGTGGGTGTGCAGGTTCCCACTCCGATGCCCATGACCACCACGATTGCCATGCTGAGGAACACCACAGGGTAAGCCTGGGCCAGTGCTCCGTTGTAGTGCGTGTAGTCGAAGAACAGTACGTCCCAGAACCTGTCAAAGTTCCCGTCCAAAAAGAAGAGCGCCAGGAGCACAATGTAGAGTGCCTGGCTGCACCCGTTGATTGGAGAAAAATACCGAACGTAGATGTGGAAGGACACGGCGAGAAGGCCGTGCGTGAATAGCCACAATATCCCGTATACCCAACCCGCTGGTGCCCACCACACCGTTCGCCTCGCCTCGGCGTAGTTTGCCCTGTCGATCGTCCTCCAATACCCCCACGGAGTCCTGTGGGATATCCTCATGTAGAAATAGTTGAAGCTCGTGAGAAGGGAGATCACGTCGAGGAGGCCAAACATTTCTCTCTCTCTCTGTCCTGTCGCTGTGTGTGGAACGCAATGGGTCAATGCCAGATATGGCGCATAAGTTTTCATTCTCCCCTGCCTGATTTTGATAATATGAGATTGAAGTGTGTGTGGTGTAACGAGGAGAGACAAGAGAACACATAATGGGATGCCACTGGAGCTCCTGCCACCAAACGCAACTCGATCCCCAGCACTGCTGCGGAAATCAGTATTGCTGCGGCTGGGGGTCGAATCACACGTTCACCTGCTGCCCCTGCTGTTACCCCAAGGAAGATGCTCTGATGGAGATGTGGGGAATGGACGAGTTGGTCAGGCGACAGACCGATGAGAATGAGAACAGGAAGCTTCCCTTCGTTGTCTACATAAAGGCCCCCAACAGCGGCTGTACCGAGTTCTCCTACAGCCAGAGGCACTGCATGTGCAACTGGAACGGGGAGGCGGCATTTGAGTCGGAGATATTCCAATCCGACACGTGCACCTGGACCCTCCACGCGAGCGCCCTGCCCCACGTCAGGAAGGAATGGCTGGATCAATCCAACTGGGGAAACATCTCCGACGTCCTCGGAGAGGGCTGGTTCATCTATGAGGTGGAGGCATCCTCAGAGGACTTTATGTGATGCTGTTGTTGTGATTGGCTAACCAAGTAAAACAAAAAGAACGTGTAGGCAAAAAAAAAGAGATACCCTCCGTCCGTCCGTCCGTCCATTCATCCATCTTACGCCCGTTTCTCTCCCTCTTTCTCCCTCACCGGTGTGTCCTGCACGATTTCCACGCGTACACGCAACCGATACGCGGTCCTCGGCAAATGGAGGATAACACGCAGTACGGGTCCTTTGTGGCCAAGCCACGGATAGGGTTCACCTTCTCCTCATCCGGGAGATCGGGAAATGGCTCAACGAGTATGGAGACAGAGGACGACGAGGGATTGAGGGTCGATCCTAGCGAGGTGCCGCTGCCAGATCCCCCGGCCCCTCCCCAGCCGGAGGGACGGGACGTCCGCGACGTGTTCGATGATCACTGCAAGAGGATAGGCGACGTGTCGCGGTTCGGGCAGGTCAGCGAGGATAGGAATGGGTTCAAGGTGGAGATTCCCGACCAGGTAACAACCGAAAGGATCCCCACCATGCAGCCGGTGATTGGCGCGGCGACCAAGCGGTACGGGCAGCACTCCGAGGGGATCCTGGCCGCCTGGATGGTGCTCCCTGTCCCCGTCCACGTCTCCCCGCTGGCGTTGGCCCTTCTCAGGGACCCCGGGTGCAGCAGGTGCACCGATGCCATCAGCTGCCTCAAGCGTTTGGAGGTAATGAGGATCGCCATCCTGGAGATGGACACGAGCGATCCGAGGCACAAGAACGATGCCAAGGTCATACACAAGACGCTGTGCGACTATGCCTCCTTCAAGTTCTACACCGAGCTGGACCGGATCATCGCGGCGGGAACGCTTCCCGCCGAGGAGCGCACCCAGGAGCAGTGCACCGACGCCTACTACGTGGGGCTCCTGGAGCAGTTCGGGTGCGCCTGCGAGCGCTTCGCCCTTGACCTCATCCACTGCGTCGAGTGGAACA
>SDBS01005464.1_pt1 | contig 12379 bp, 8 predicted proteins | sample 2277091 | NCBI WGS metagenome assembly SDBS01 (sample SAMN10404972, study PRJNA504765) | marine sediment metagenome | isolation source: marine sediment core GS10_PC15, 163 cmbsf | place: Arctic Ocean: Southern Knipovich Ridge | collected 2010 | reverse complement strand
AACTCTCCAAAGGGGGCAAGAGCATCATCTCGTATCCCAGTTCCTTGCGTTTGGTCTGCATGAGCATCAGCTAGCAAATATTACGCATCTCCGCAAGGACTTTTTCAACAAGCCCCAAGGTCACGGCCACCCGGCCGCCCACAAGTTATGAAAAAACATGGGGGGTACCATACCAAGCATGAAAAACCAGAGAAAATATGGAAAATCACCTTATGTTGTCGTCGTTGTGCACGGTGGTCCAGGTGCGGGTGGCGAAATGGCTCCGGTGGCGCGTGAACTCGCATCTGACCGCGGTGTCCTGGAGCCGATTCAGACTGCGGCATCAGTCGAAGGCCAGGTTGAAGAATTAAAAATTACCTTGGAAAATAACGGAATATTCCCCATCACCTTGATCGGGTTCTCCTGGGGAGCCTGGCTCAGTTTCATATTTGCCGCTTACTATCCGGTATCAGTAAGAAAGCTGGTACTCATCGGAAGCGGCCCTTTTGAAGATAAGTATGCCGCAAAGATTCAAGAAACTAGGTTAAGCCGCCTCAGCGAGGAGGAAAGAGCAGAGGTTCTTTCTCTTTTTGACGTTTTGGATAATCCGAAGATAAAAGACAAAAATTTGGCATTTGCGCGGTTCGGAGAATTGTTCTCAATTACCGATGCGTATGACCCAATACTGAGCGAATCCGGAACAATTGATTATAGGGTTGATGTCTTTCAAAGTGTATGGAAAGATGCAGTGGAACTGAGAAGAAGTGGGAAGCTTCTGAAACTTGGAAAACGAATCAAATGTCCCGTAGTTGCCATCCATGGCGACCACGATCCCCATCCGGCTGATGGCGTCCAAAAGCCCTTGTCTGCGTTTCTAAGGAGTTTTCGATTTATTCTACTCAAGAACTGCGGCCACAAACCTTGGATTGAACGGGAGACCAGGGACGAGTTTTTTCGAATTCTCAAGGACGAACTGTGTTGTTGATTTTGTACATGTGCCGCATCCTACGGGTGAGCCCAGCCTCGTAGCTCACCAGCACGGTGGGTTTTATTTTCGGTGCCTGCGCCTTGGTTCTGAAGGCGGCAGGTTGTCCATCTCTGCCAAGTGAGTTGTTTCCAAAGTAAAGTCTGGATTCCCGTCTGCACGGGAATGACAAAACTTAAGAATCTTCACATCCTGTCACCCCCGCGCAGGCGGGGGTCCAGAATGGACTTTTTTATAAAGTATACCGGGCATCGGATCCCTCACGTGAGGTCAACCGTGATTATTTGGCGCTTTATGGTGGGCCGTGCCCACCCTACGTCGGGATTTTAGGGTTTTGCCGAATGATTTTCAGATGTATAATGCATTCGACCGGTACCCGATGGGGCGCCGGGGAAACGGATTGTGAAAAAGTCAAATAGAAGCGGGAGAACACAACCTTGAAAATCTTCATCAGCGCCGATATCGAAGGGACCACCGGGATCGCCCACCCGGATGAGACCACCAAGAACAAAGCGGATTATGCCGAGTTTCAAAAACAAATGACCGCCGAGGTGGCGGCGGCGTGTCAGGGAGCGCTGGCCGCCGGGGCGACCGAGATCATCGTTAAAGACGCGCATGATTCCGCCCGGAATATTCTGGCCGGCCAATTGCCCGAGGAAGTCCGGATCATTCGCGAATGGAGCAGCCACCCCTTCTCGATGATGGAAGGGCTGGATGAATCATTCGATGCGGTGATGATGACCGGGTATCATTCCCGCGCCGGTTCCGGCGCCAACCCGCTGGCCCACACAATTACCGGGCGCGTCGCCTATCTCAAGATTAATGGAACACATACGCCTCGGAATTCTTAATCAACGCCTATACGGCCGCCCTGGTCAAGGTACCGGTTGTCCTGGTCACCGGAGATAAGGGATTATGTGAGGATGTCGCCCAGGTAAATCCCGCCATTGCCACCGTCGCGGTCAGCGAGGGGGTCGGTGCCTCGACCGTGGCGATACATCCAAATGTCGCGGTGAAAAGAATCAAGGAAGAGGCAAAAAACGTCCTCAACGGGAACTTCAGCAAATGCAAGATAGAGCTACCCTCAAGTTTTGAGGTAGAGATCGGCCACACCAGTCACCGCAATGCGTATAAGAAATCGTTTTACCCAGGGGCGCGCCTTCTCGAACCACGGGTCATTGGTTTTACCAGCGATGATTATTTTGAAGTCTTACGGATGCTGATGTTTGTGCTGTGAGGTGCCTGCCCGACCAATAAATGTAAGCCCAACGGACGCTGGGTATTGGCGTGGAATGTTTTGCCTTGCCGATGTGCCATACAATCCATTATCATATAGAATGAAAAGTTGAGCTGTGGCCTAGGTGAAGAAGGGGGCGACATGACGAAAAAGAAGGTAAAACTTAAAGACGGCACCGCAGTACTGATTCGCCGGATGAAAAAAGAGGATGTTGACCGGTCGCTGAATTTTTTCCTGATGTTGCCGGAGGAAGATCGGACCTATCTACGGGAGGCCATCAAGGATCTTGGTTCGGCAAAACGACGGTTGAGAGGCAAGGGTTTGGGAAAAATCAGACGGTTGGTGGCGATTGCTGATGACGAGATTGTCGCCGACGGCACCCTGGAGTTCGAGACCAAGGAGTGGGCGACACATATCGCGGAAATCCGACTGCTGGTTGCGCGCCCCTATCAACGTAAAGGCCTCGGTACCTTGATGGCCCGTGAGCTGTTCCTACTGGCGGCCAGCAAAAAAGTCGAAGAGATCATTGTCAAAATGATGGGCCCGCAAACTGGCGTGCTGAATATCTTCGAGCATCTCGGTTTCAAGAAACAAGCGGAATATCCGGAGTATGTAAAAGATCAACGCGGACGCAAACAGGACCTGATTGTGATGCGCTGCAAGTTGGAGGAGCTCTGGCAGAAGCTGGAGGACCACATGACCGGTGGCGACTGGCGGCGCGCGCGGTAGTTTGAGAAGCGGGGAGTTCGGTCAACTCCGTAGCCCACCAACATGTGGGATTTATTTTCGATGCCTGTGCTTTGGCATTGCGGTGTCCCGTTGATTCTTATAGCCCCGTAGCGCACCGGAATGGTGGGTTTTATTCTCGGCGCCCATTGCTGTTTGACTAAAGCAATTTTCAAAAAACGTTCCGATATCGTGGCTGGTGTACCTCCCGGTGCACCAGCATCTGACTGCCATACCGCTGGCGCACGAGGACGTACGCCAGCCACAAAGATTTGTATCTTTTATACCAAACGGAAAATATTTATGACAACTGCTCTAAAACCATTGCACAGGCGCCGAAAAAATAAACCCCCCGGGCGCTACGCTCCAGTTGGCTACCGACTGGCATCGCGGTGTCCACCATGCCGGTTTTGCGCAGTCAAGCCACGCCGGAGCACCCGGAAGCCGCGATGCGGGCCGGCAACTTCACCGCAACCCGCAAACCGGCCCGAACCCGCACCCCGGTACACTTTTCAACCGCCCTTTACAATCGGTGAAACTTGTCAGAAAGCTACTTAGTAAACCCGCGATAAACGAGCCGGCACAGGATCAACTGCAGCCACCCTGGACCTTGTATACTTTCTTCTTCACCGGTTGGGAGAACTTTCTAAGGGCGTTTTCCAAGGCAAATAGGTCGGCAGCAGCCTTGGTGCGGAATTCAAAAACCCTTACATCTTCTTTCAGAGCACCTGGTGGCGGTGCAACCGCACCAAAGAACATGTCACGGAATTGATCGGTCGATTCCTTTAAGATGTAGTTATCAGAGCTCCCCAGGAAACGGGCTAAGAGACAAGCCTTCTTTGCCGTGGTATCTATGTCCGCGTAGAAAACATTCGTTTTGTGGCTCTTGACGAAGTAGTCGTTCCATTCTCGATTCATCATACTGTCAACGGGGATATTGACGGCTAAGGGCAGATGATACTGTTGATACTTGTCGCTGCTGCGTACATCAATCAAGTTGATTTTGAAATGATTGTGTATCAGTTCATAGGCCAATTTATCTGCGGGAATCTCCTTAACTTCGCATTCCTGCTGCCGCCGGGCTTCGTTGATCTGCTGTTGAATGTACTCCTGCCTGCTCGGCGTAAACGCCAGAAAGGCGATGACCGCAACCGGGATTATGCTTACCGCACTGTTTCTCATTATCCGGATGCCTGAGAAGTCTGTTTTCCGACGATTAATGCGATTCTCTATCTGTGTGACCACTACGAACACTAAGATTGCCGCGAGCGTGAGAAGTAAGGCGAAAAGTTCAGGTGAAAGACCCAAGTACGCATCAATCCGCACCGCACCCCAATTCTCCATCATATAGATGGTCTCCAACTCGGGATACAACTCGGCAAAAACCAGAATCCCGATAAAGGAGCCGATGACAAAGATCATGCCATCAATCTTACCGATCGATGCGGCACAGAAACTGGTCCCGGGGCAGAACCCACCGATTATAAAACCGGCACCCATTATCGCGCCGCCCAGCAACGCCGACCAGAGGAAGGTTGGATTCACATAGATCAAATCGAGGTCAAGCAGGTCGAAATGTGCCAACAACAACACACCGATCATAGCTGTAACACCGGCGGTGAAGAACACTCTCAAGACGGTGAAATCATACCCGTAGAACAGGCCGGCTAATTTTCTGGTTGCCGAGAATCCCGCCTGCTCCAAAATAAAGCCAAAGCCAATGCCGACCAGAAAGGCAATAACGAAATTGAACTCGTTGCTGATTATTTCAGGTACTAATGGTCCCATGACTTCATCTATTGATCCAGAGTTTTCTAAAGAAGTACGCCAGAGCATAGGCGGATCCGAATATCGCCATCATCGTAAGGATCCCGCCTAATGACATGACGGCCATCCCGCTCAGCGCGGCGCCACTGGTGCAGCCCCTTCCCAATTGGGAGCCAAAACCAAATAGCATGCCCCCGAATACCGCAGCTACAACCCTGATCCGGTTCCGGACACCGGGACCCTTCTCCAATCGCAGCGCTAGGCGATTTGAGATAAGACCAGACAGAAATGCTCCCAGGATGACACCCAGCACTTCAAACACAAGCCAGGACCGCAACGGACCTAAAGGATGTGACTGGTCATACTCTTGGAAGAACTTGGTGCTTTGGTAATGCTCCGGCGCCGCAGATTTGACAATTGAAACCATCGCGTTCTTCGCCGCGCCACTGGCACCCAGTCCGCGACCCGTAATGTAGATGGTGGCAAGCAATACCAGACCCAGGAGGAAACCTGCCAGATATGGATTCATGTACGGCTTTGGTTTCATTCGATGCTTTCTTTCTGTTCGCTTTCCGGCTCAATTTCCTCGTAACCGGTGATCATGGCCCTCATATTTGATAAAGGTGTATGACCGGTTGTTGTCATATATACGTGGACTATCAGGAATGACAATATCAGATAAGCGCCGATGGTATGCCATAATGCAATAGTCCCGAGGTCCATTCTGCCAATCAGACTGACACTGTCACGAAGAGTTCCATGGAACATGTACAACAATCCGGACGTCACCACAACTGGAATCAGCACCAGTTTGAGTCCAAGATAGACCAGTCGCTGCACCGGATTCAATTTACTCAATTCAGTCTTCTTGGTCGGGTGATCCTCACCCTTGAATATGCCGCTCAGGTAGTACTTCACTTGCGCCGCCAGTTTCTGAGTCGTGGGAATGTAGTGCCTCCACCCTTCGGTTGTGAAATGCCAGAAAACAGCGAAGGCTATTAATCCCAGCAGGATATACGCACTGGTCAGATGGTAACTCACCGCCTTTTCGAAACCGAATAGCTGAAACGAACCGTGGATTTCAAAGCCAGTGATCGCCTGGAAGATAACCAGGGCCGCCTGGCACCAATGCCAGAACCTCTCGAATCGCTTATAGATGTAAACCTTCTTCATCGCCTTGACCACTGCTGATCTTCTTCTTCCACGTGATGTCCGAAACCACGTCTGCGAATCGAAAAGAATACTCGGACGATGCCATGGAGCATAACGCCTACTGTCAAGACATACAATAGCAAACTGCCGGCCAAATCCAGTGCCTGATTTCGATCACGCCCCGGGAGATAGAAATCGCTCAGACTGGCCAGACGTCCATGGTTTCTGGTATGACACTCAGCGCAGCCGACACTTTGCTCTTTTGGGCTGACCATATGATTGATCGGCCAGTACATTTCAGTTTCAACAAAACCATAGTCTCCGCTGTAAGGCAAGCCCAATCGTTTCATCCCGGCCTCTGCCGCGAGATCCCAGTTAAAATCCTTCCAGTATGCGCTATCCCCTTCCTGTGCCGCGAAAAGCTTGGGCTGTATGAGCATTCTGGTCTGTCTGTCATAGATCTGGTCTCCGCGGTGAATCTTGACGGGTATTATCCTGGAGTGATTATCGTCATAGGAGCCGTTGAGCTGGTTTAGTGCCACCGGTGTGGATTCTATGGTATCGCCCAACAAATTGTGATTCGCCGTGCCGTTAAACCAGGTGTATTCAGGCATCACATGTTTGTCCCATCTGAACTCGCCTTTGATCGACAGATAGGTATGATTGCCGTCTTCATCCTCTTCAGAGTAGGGCTTTCCGTCTCTAAGCCTACCGGCCTCTGACCATAACCAGGCCATCTTGGTGGCATTAACTTTGGCATAATAGGGGATATGACAGGTTTGGCAGGCGACCTTTGTATTGTGACGGTTCAGGAGGTCGTCCAGATGAGGTAGAGCCGTGTGACAGTCTTCGCATTCCGCCCGATTGGTATTATCCGAAGATACTGAATACAACCGCCCTTTCATCACATGGTTCTCCGCCGTGTGACAGGTAACGCATGACATGTCCATTCCGTTAGCAGCCATATGAACATCGACATTCTTGTCGCAAGCCAGCAGACTCTCCTCCAAATCACCGTGTTTGACGTTGTTGCCCCCACCGCTGTAGAAATGGCACGATCCGCAATTGCTCTTCGTGGGAGAGCCCACACTTCGGGCAACGCGCTGAAGGTTAACTGCACGGTCGGGATATCCGGCCATGGCTGAGCCCTTCATATACTCATCGCTATTGTCATGACATACCATACAGTCAACATTGCTGGCATTGTTGAAATCGAACTGATCGTTTGTCATGCCGAAACCGATGTGGCATTTGGCACAGGCCTGTTCGTTTGCGCCGGCACCGATGCAGAAGTTGTTCAGCAGATTCTTCTTGCCGACAAAAGCCAATCCCCGTCCTTCAATATACGCGGTGCGCTCCCAATTCCAATGTGAAGAACTCATTATTTCCTTGTGCCGCTCGGTATGACAGGAAATACACGCTTCCGTGACTTCCTGCGGTGTACCAAATATCCTCTTTAAAGCATCCAGTTTGCTGTGGTCAATAGAGGAAACTGGTTTGATCGCATATGTCTGCCGGAGTTTCTCCAGATGGGCATTGTATTCGTCTTCTTCATGCAATGATACAATAGTTGCCAGAAGAATGACCACCGCGAATGCGATTATGAGAATGGTCCTGTTCATAACGAGCGACTCTTGTTATCGTCACAGCACATATCCCTTTAATGCGGCCCAACGACTGCCATTGTCAAGCCAATACTCCGGGACATGATGAAAGATCCGCGACGGTGTGGTTACTCAGCGACATTCAAAACCCGACCGGCGACAATTAGAATTCCCGGTTGTCCGGGGATGTAACTAGGATATTACCCGGGACTTACGGAGGAAGTCCTGGATGGTTACGGCCGGGTGGCCCTGATGTTCGTCAGAATTTCTACGCGCCTCGGTAGTTGGTGCAGTAATCGGTCGTGGTAGTTGTAACACCCATACCCGGGAACCTTGACCAAGGCAAGGCCACGCTATTGGGGCAGATGTGGACAACTTGCCGCCCGAGGCGCAGGGTGGGGTAAGGCCGATTACCCGGATTAGATACTTTGACTCGGTGAGCCGTTTGGTGGTTTTCCCCACTTCCGGCATAATTGCCGGGGTATGCAATCCTTTTCACATTTTATTTAAAAGCGGCCTATTTGGAGCAGGATTTGGCAGTATGTAACAGCGCCATGTGTCGTCGAACTCTTTGTGCGGCATAGGGTTGTGGATTTGTGAGGTGCCGGGCATCAGACTTGCAGTGGATTTCCATGTTTGTTGTAATATAGTCAGTTAATTGTTATTGACTGAGGTGTCTGAATGACTATGTTTAACGGGGAAAAATTGGTCATGCGAGGTGAGAATTTAAGTGTTTTAATTGGTTGGAAATTTTGTATATAGGCAACGGATGAGAAAAAAGAGAGTACCCACACATATAAACCAGAAAGGTCGAACCATGAAGAAGAGCTCCTCTTTACTGCTGGCGATGTTGATCGTCGTTTTCTTCTGCCCCATTGTGGCGGCGCAACCGGTCTACATTGCGGATTTCGATGCTGACCCGCTCGAAGGGTGCGCGCCGCTGGAGGTGACGTTTACCGACCAGTCGTCGGGCCCAAATCTATATGCCTGGACATGGTTTTTTGGCGATGGCGGTACCAGTTCTCTCCAGAACCCGATACACACCTATACGAGTGCCGGGTCGTACGCTTGTACCTTAGTGGTTTCTTTTTATACGGATATCGGCATATTGTTGGATACGGCAGCCGCGACCATCACGGTGTATCCCGCTCCGGATGCGGATTTCAGCGGGAACCCGCTCGAGGCCTGTGTCAACGAGGACGTATGTTTCACCGATCTGTCCACGGGCCTTATTCTTAGTTGGGACTGGACGTTCGGCGACGGCGGCACCAGTACCGAGCCGAGTCCGTGTCATACCTATACTGTCCCCGGTATTTATACGGTGTCCTTGACGGTGGACGATGAGTTCGGTTGCGGTCCGGATACTGAAACCAAAGAACAATACATCATTATTCACCCGGAGCCAGATGCTGATTTCAGCGCGGACCCGCTTGAGGCCTGCGAAAATGATGAGATTTGTTTTACTGACCTGTCCACGGGTGAGCCCAATAGTTGGGAATGGGATTTTGGCGACGGCGGCACCAGTACCGACCAGGATCCGTGTCATACCTACACGCAGGCGGGCACCTACACGGTGAGCTTGACGGTTAACAATGCCTATGACTGCGGGCCGGACACGGAGACTAAAGAGGTTTATATCACCATCTATCCGAATCCGATAGCCGATTTCGAGGGTACGCCGTTGGATGCCTGCGCACCGGAGGAGGTTTGTTTCACCGACTTCTCGACCGGTGAGGCCAACAGTTGGAGTTGGGATTTCGGTGATGGCGGCACCAGCACTGAGCAGAATCCTTGCTATACCTACACCGCCGCAGGCACCTATGCCGTGACCTTGACAGTCAACAATGTCTACGGCTGTGGCCCGGCAACCGAAACCAAACAAGAGTATATCGTCATTCGGCCGGTACCGGATGCCGATTTTTCGGCCGATCCGCTGGAGGCATGTGAGCCCGGTGAGATATGTTTTACCGACCTCTCTACTGGTGAAGCGAGTAGTTGGTTTTGGGAATTTGGCGATGGTGGGACCAGCCAGTTGCAGAATCCATGCTACACCTATCAGGTCGCCGGTGATTACACCGTGTCCCTGACCGTTGATAATGTCTATCAGTGTGGCCCGGATACCGAAACCAAAGAAGTTTACATCGTCATCCACCCGACCCCGGTGGCCGAATTTGAGGGTGCTCCGCTTGAGGGCTGCGCGCCCGAGGAGGTCTGTTTCCTCGACCGGTCCACCGGCGAACCGGACAGCTGGTTCTGGGATTTCGGTGACGGCGCCACCAGCGTGCTGCAAAGCCCCTGTCATACGTATCAGGCCGCCGGCACATACACCGTGTCGCTGATCGTCAACAATGAATTTGATTGCGGCCCGGATACCTTGATTAAGGAACAGTACGTCGATATTTGGCCGATTCCGGATGCTGATTTTACAGCCACTCCGCGTAATGGCTGCGCGCCGCTGGACGTTACGTTCACCGATTTATCCTCGGAAGGTTTGGTCAGTTGGTTCTGGGAATTCGGTGATGGCGGGACCAGCACCGAGCAAAACCCGAAACACATCTATCAAAACGCCGGAACGTACACGGTGTCCTTGACCGTATACGATGAGGCCAAATGCGGCCCCGCGACCGAGACCAAGGTTGCCTATATCGTTGTCGAGGAAGGTCCCACCGCGGACTTCTCCGGCACGCCGCGTTCCGGCTGCACGCCGCTGCGGGTCTGTTTCACCAACCTGTCGTCGGAAAATGTGGACAGTTGGCGGTGGAATTTCGGTGACGGCGGTACCAGTACGGCCAAAAATCCGTGTCACACCTATACGCAGCCGGGTACCTATACCGTCTCGCTGACCGCCACCAATGAATGTGGTTCGGATACCGAAACCAAGGTCGCCTATATCTTCGTCGATGAAGTGCCCACCGCGGCATTTCTCGGCACGCCGCGTGATGGCTGTGCGGAGCTGCAGGTGTGTTTCACCGACCAATCGACGGAAAACACCGACAGTTGGTCGTGGAACTTCGGCGACGGTAGCACCAGCACCGCGCAGAATCCGTGTCACACCTATCGACAGGCAGGTACCTATACGGTGTCCTTGAGAGTCTCGAACATGTGTGGTTCGGATACCGAAACCAAAGTTGACTATATTACCGTTGAGGAAGCACCGACCGCCGATTTCTCGGGCACGCCGCGCGAGGGCTGCAGTCCCCTGGAGGTTTGCTTTACCGACAAATCATCGAGCAATGCCGCCACATGGAATTGGACTTTTGGCGACGGCAATACCAGCACCTTGCAGCATCCATGTCACACGTATCAAAACCCCGGAACATACACTGTCTCGCTGACGGTTTCGAATAAGTGTGGTTCGGATGCCGAGACTAAGGCGGCCTACATCGTGATTGAGCAGGGTCCGGAGGCCGATTTCACCGGCACGCCGCTTGAGGGTTGTGCGCCTTTAGCCGTGCATTTTGCCGACAATTCATCGGGTGAAATAATCGAACGGCTTTGGGATTTCGGTGATGGTTCCACCAGCACCGAAAAGAACCCCACTCACACCTATCAGGCAGGGGGAATGTATAATGTGTCCCTGACTGTCACGAATAGCTGTGGGTCGGATACCGAAACCAAAACTGCCTACGTGACGGTCCGGTCCGGTCCGGTCGCGGATTTCACCAGCACCTTTAATGGGTGCAAACCGCCGGCGGACGTATGTTTTACCGATAATTCCGAGGGCAATCCGACCAGTTGGAGTTGGGATTTCGGCGACGGCGGCACGAGTACGGAGCAAAATCCGTGTCACACCTATCAGACGGCCGGGACGTACACCGTGACTTTAACTGTCTGGAATGAATGCGGTTCGGATGCAAAGGCCGACGAAGATATCACGATCGGCATCGACCCGGAGGCCAAATTCAAGGGTACTCCGCGCCAAGGGTGTGCCCCACTGCTCACGTGTTTCACTGACCAGTCCCCGAACAACCCGACCAGTTGGAGTTGGGAATTTGGCGATGGTGGCACGAGCTCTGAGCAAAATCCTTGTCATACCTATCAGCTCCCCGGGACGTACACTGTATCCCTGGTTGTAGCGAATGAGTGTGGTTTATCAGCACAGACCGTCCGGGTTTACATCACGGTCGGGGAAGGTGTGGCGGCACCGGTATTGGTGAGTCCGATTGGCGGTGCGATAATTTCTCCGGGAGATGAACTATGTTGGACTGAGGTAGATGGCGCGACGAAGTATTGGGTGCAATTCGATGATAGTCCGAACTTCACGGTCTCGTTGGTCCATGAGGATCTCAGTGTAATCTCACTTTGCGATCGGGTCCTGGACCTGGATGACGCGAGTGTAGATTATTATTGGCGCGTGAAAGCCTGGAATAGTAGCTGTGGCTGGAGCGAATGGTCAAACACCGCAAACTGTCGGACCCTCGAAACGGGCATCATTGAGTCCGAATCACTCGAACCGCCCACGGCGTTTGAGTTGTCGCAGAACTACCCGAACCCGTTCAACCCCAGTACCACGATCATGTTTTCCGTACCCGAGTCCGGTCCGGTGTCGATGGTCGTCTATGATATCCTGGGACGAGAGGTAACCACTTTAATCGCCGGCGCAATCATGTCCCCCGGCGTGCAGAGTGTGACTTGGGACGGCCTCGATGCTAAAGGGACTCCGGTACCCGGCGGCATCTATTTCTATCGCATGACCGCGGGAGACTTTGTCAAGACCCATAAAATGCTCTTGCTCAAGTAATCCCGATCTGTTATCGAGTAATAACCACCGCCCCGGTTTCCGACAACCGGGGCGGTTTTTTTGTGATGTAGCGACTGTTTTGGAAATCAAGTACATTTAGGTTTCCAATGTTGGTTTTTCGCGATCATCGAGTTGAGAATAGTGAGCAATTTTCGCATCGCTGCGACCACCGCGGTCATCTTGCTCTT
>SDBS01005462.1_pt1 | contig 12381 bp, 10 predicted proteins | sample 2277091 | NCBI WGS metagenome assembly SDBS01 (sample SAMN10404972, study PRJNA504765) | marine sediment metagenome | isolation source: marine sediment core GS10_PC15, 163 cmbsf | place: Arctic Ocean: Southern Knipovich Ridge | collected 2010 | reverse complement strand
GTCACAATCAATGAAAATCAAAGTTTCCTATTTAAATCATAATAGTCTGTATGTTTATCTTCGCTCTAATAAAGTACGTGCCCTCGTATATTTATTACCAAGAATATGAATCAAAGCATTGATTTGATTTTGTCGGCTCACTGAAGCATTTGTTATTCTTTTGTAAAATCATTGAAAAATAGTCTATACTAATGTTTTTAAAGCACTTTGAAAATGTAAGAAGTATGCATAGATCTATAATATGAGCACTCTACATTATAATCTATTTTTATATTATGAAAAGAAGTGTAATAAACATAATACATCCCACTTAGAAGAATAAGTACCCCCACTTATTATCGCAGAAATTGATGTATTATGATCATTACAAGTATAAAAATAGTTTTTATACTTTTATTTGGTAATAGAGTGCCGGTATTACGATTTTCCGTACTCACATCAGTTCGAAAAGACTATTTTGTACTGACACGAAAAATTTTAAAAGTGTACTGTTTTATCTTTTTACTATGAGTCAAAAGCTAAAAACTCAAAGTTCAAAGACCCCCGTAAAATTAACATTCAGCGGTCCCGATTGGGAAAAAACCAGTAAACTTATTGAGCAGGAAAATAAAAAAGAAGGTACTCGGATTCAATTCAGGATAAGTAAGAAAGAAAAGGCCATCTGGGAGCACTATATTAAAAATAATCCTAAATATGTAAGTATAACAGACTATATTTTAAAGAAAGGTCGGGAAGAGATATCTAATAGTAGCCTTGGTAAACTTTTAGAAAAGACGGCTTCTCAAAACAATCGCAGTTCCTTAAAAGAACTAAATTCTATCGAAAAACGGTTCGCATCTTTAGCCGGTATAAAGAAGATCAATAAACAAATTAGGAATAGTGTGATAAAATCTGAAAAGCATGTGCAAGAGATAAATAGGGTAGTAATGGAATCCGAAATTCCTGATGATTTTACCTCTGAACTGATTGTTGAAAAAATCCAGAAAAACAATATCGAAAATTTGTATTTGAGCGCAATTCTTAATAAAATGCTCACCAAATAATATTTATTTCTTATTTTTTGTCTATCACTTATTCCAAATTTTTTCTTTATATACGTTCACTTTAAATTTATATCTAAAGAGTAGGAATGTATATTAAAGATGATTAGTTTGTTTTGGAGTAAAAATAGTATCGAACAAAAATTTCACAGACTGCTTGCAGAAATTAATAATTCATTTCATGATCCTTCAAGTTTAGCAACTCTCAAGCAGTTTGAAAAAATGGATATTAAAAGTGAGGAAATGTATAACTTCTTAGAAAATGTAGCTCTTTTGCATAAAAACGATAAAATCCGTTATATTGCTACTAAGCTCTTGCATAAAAATTATCCTGAGAAAGCTAACAAGCTTATAAGGAGATTGCTTTCACAAGATTCCAACTATAAAATCCGTGTAGTTAAATTAACCGATTCCAAGCGGCATAATATTAATGATGTACTAGATTTAAACATTAAACGGATTCGAAACAAGGAGAAAATGGTTAACGATATCTTTACTTATAATTTTACTGAGTTTGTGTTATCTTGGAAAGATTATATTGATCTATTCCAGGTGTTTTATAATACCGAGCTCAATTGCTTTATCTTAAGTTTTAAAAATTCACAAGAGTTTGCCTACCTATGTAATAAGAGTTCAGATCCATTTTACGCTCTTCGAGTGGATTCTATTCTTAGTACCAATGAAATGCGTAATATAGTAAGAAATTCGTCAAAAATAAGAATTATAATGGAGTTTTTCAGAAAATTGTTATTGGTCAAAGACGGCGATATTAAAGCTCTCTTCTTAAGACCTGAACAAGAAACAACACTTCCCAATTATAGAATTTTTTGTGATAGTGGTGAATTCTTAATCTACCTACATCTTTAAAATATCATTATTAGTAATAAAGTAAATAATCAAATCAAAAATACTAGACGATTAATGTGAAACCAACTAAAAGGAATAATCTTATCTATTTTTACACCTATTTTGCCATTAATATGGTGTTTATCTATTTGAACATTTTTTTACCAGTGTATTTTTATAATGTGCTCAATGTAAGCCGAGTAGAACTTGCGTTTGTTCAACTTTTTGCTTATCTGTCGCTTTTTTCGCGCCCGCTTATAGCGCTTTATTATGATAAGGAGCGTTCGCACATAAGGTTGGTGGTAATTATTAGCTCGATCGGTATGGTTTTTTCATTTCTCCTTTTTATTATAAATCTTGCTATATTACTCCTCTTTGGCTTATTTTTGGCTTTGTATTTTATCTGCTCTTCAATTATAAGAGTTGCAATAGAGAAGGTTTTTGTTGCAAATTCTCCTGATGAAAAATCCAAAGGACAGAATTCCGCATATATGCAGGTTGGATCTATTTCTGGAGCTTTGTTTCCAAATATTATTGCAATAATCCTTTTTAGCGACATCAATTCTGTTGCCTCATGGAATCTATTCTTTCTCATAGGAATTATTTCAATTTTGCCCATACTCATTATAGGATTTATTATACAAGTCGATATAATTAAGATGGAACATATTGAACAAATAGACTCTATTCAAGTAAATAAACGGGCTATTGTTTTGCTTTGTAGTATTCTCTTTTTAATATATGCCGAGAATATCTATCAGTACCCCTTCGAACCATGGATCTTAAATAAAGTAGGTCCAGAAAATCTCACGCTCATTTTAATCGTGCTGGGGGTTTGGATAATACTAAACGCCTTAGGAGTTATATTGGCCTTTTTTATTTCTGATAAATTTAATAGAGTAAAATCGGTAACAATATGCTCGATTGTGATAGGAATTTCAACCATACTATTCCCATTTACTGACTTACTGCTACTACTCATTTTAATAAGTGTCATTCAGGTTTGCTCCGGGTTTTTAATCGTGAATGTTATGGCATTAATGAACACCTATTCTCAAAAAAGGGTGCTCTATTACCAAGTTATGGCATTATTTGCAATAATAGCAACCGTAATTTTCATACCATTGGGTACCTATCTATCCTCCTTTATGATGACCGAGTATATTATTGCAATAGCCGGAATATTTAGACTTATCTCAGTTTTTCCGATTCTTCTTCTAAATAGGGAAAAGAAAGAGCAGTATTAGATTCTCTTTTTTTCTTTATATATTTATACTATTCTAGGATAATACCCAAAATTAGATATTTCTTCTTTAGTATGGGACTCGATATAAGTAAAAAGGAATTAGATAAAAAAATAAGAAGTATAGCTCAGAAGACCAATCCGCCATCATTTCGCCTTGATGGAATTGAAAACAGGAAACAAACGTTCCTTTCTGAGCTTCGAACTTTTAGGAAATTGTATACTAATAGTGAATACCATGCTCAAATTGTCTCAAATATCATCACACTTTGCAAATCTATCCCACTACAAATATTCTTATTGAAAATATTTTCAGAAAATTATTATAATAAATTAGAATTACAAAATAAAAGCACTTTCATTGTAATATTATTCAATAAAATTCATTCTATTTTATTAAACTCTTCTTATTTAAGCACTGAACAAAGGCTTGACTGTGTTAATTTTCAGCGCGTTCTTATGATACTATATTCTAAAACATTAACCTAGCAAACTATTTTTCTTTAAATAATTTGAAATCATCCTTATTTAAAATTGAATTTTAAGAAGAGAAAAAAATGAGTTCAGGATTAAGTGAAGATAAAAAATTATCGGTCTATGACCATGAGTTAGATACAATAGAAAAGCCATTAGATTTGTCTAAAGCATGCATACCGTTTTCAGTCTTTTTTGAAAATATACCTTCTGAACACAAAGGTGTCTCTATCAAAAATATTCCCTTTTCAAAATTAGGTCCAGAGCTTCGAATTATTTTACGAGAAGAATTTTTGGAATAGTTCAGTGTAAGTTTTTTATCTTAAAATAGTTGTTTTCAAGTGGAATTAATATTCTCAATTGCACGAAGGTTCTTATTAATAATTCGGCTTCATTGAGAGGGATTAATTTTTCTTCGGCCATCATTTTTATTAAATAGTCAGGAATTTGCTTATACATTTTAGATAATTGTTTAAGCCCTTCTTTAAATATTTCATCATACCCCTCTCCCTCTTGAACAGATTTATTCCTTTTCTTCGTAGTGGTAGATTCTTCCTCGTCTATGGTACTGGCGATACGAAAATCAGCAGGGGTATGTAGGTCCGGAGATTGTCCTAGCTCTTTGATCGCTAGTTTGTTTTGGTTTTCTTTCACAGTAGTAACCGCAGCAGTCATTCCGTTCACAACTATACCCCACGTTATATTTTTAACTTGGTGGGTACGATTGCATCTAAGACATTTCTTCGTTTTCTGTGTGGCTTTTACGTAAGAATATTCACCGCATTTTGAGCAAGTAAATACAATATACGGTGAGGTGTCTTTTTCCCATTTGGAATGTTCCATACCAATTATTCCTTTTTTTGTTCTACAATACTTTTTATAATGAAATAGAGCTCTTCGGGATTATCAATGGTTATTATTTGTACTTTATTATCTAAGCCAAATTGCTGTAACTTTTTTTTTAATAACCGAGCCTCATCTTCAAACGTATCATTAAAATCAATAAAACTAAAAATGGTTATTAGTAACTCAAACTTATCTTTTTGTGTGTCTCTAAATGTAAGAAGGTCAGAAATCGATTCATCAGAACAGTTTTGAGCATCATGCACCTGAATTACTACTTTATTATAAATTCTTATATGATATGGTGAAGAGATTATTTGAAATACTATGTTATCTTTGCTCAGTCTTTTTCTGAGACCTAATTTCATAGGAAGGTCTTTATTAATTATCACATCAGCAGGTATGGTTAGTTTCTTTAATTTAGCAGGCGAGGGCTTATTTTGGATAAAAGAGCGTAAATTCGATTGTTTGATGGTATGGTGTGGTTTCCTGTTCTTTTTTTTAAGGGCTGGTTTTATTTTATCTATATTCTTAGATACGGGAGCAGATATATCTTCGGTAGCATACTCTATATCTATTCTCTCTTTTGTAATGTTATAATATTCTTTAAGGTCGATAGGATTCTTTAGGTTAATATCCATTTTCTTTAATTTGTTTAATACTATTTTCATATAAATATCGTCATTTGTTTCTCTAGTATAGAGAATTACCACCTTCCCTTCTCGATGACGTGCCGTTCGCCCCCTTCTCTGAATAAACCTAATCTCAGAAGCTACCACGTCATAAAATACCACCATGTCACATTCGGCAATGTCTAACCCTTCCTCTCCTACATTAGTACTGACCAACACATTGTATTTTCCTTCTCGAAACTCATCCAATATTTCAATCTGTCGTTTTTGAGAAAGCCCTTTATCTTCTTTAGATTTTGTGGTTTGACCTACGAATTTAATCGCTTTTACTTGGGTATTTTTGTTTAATCCTTTTTCTATGTTAATTACTGATACCCTCAATTTTACAAACACCAGCATTCGAGAATCAGGATTATGTTCCAACTCATCTAAGACCACTTTTTCTAACACATGAAACTTGGGATGGATTAACTCATGAGAAGAGTATTCTTTATGCTGTTTCAGCTCTAAATATGCTCGTCTAAGTCTATAGTCCGAGGCTAAAATTCTTACTGCTTTTGAACATCGTGGTTTTAATGCCTCTTTGTATACTTTTTCCTCGAAATACATCAATACATTGATAAGTCCTTGCTGTTCCACCAGCTCTATCATATGATATAAAATTAAAGCTTGGGCCGTAATCGAAAGGGCCCCATAAATTCCGGTTTTATCCCCCTCTCCTTTGATTCTACTAACCAACTCGCTATTAAGTTTTAAAATGTCCTTCCGTATGAGTTTTTTAAACAAACAATCTGATTTCACATCTAAAAAATTGAATTGGGAAAGATATTGTAGCCGCTCTTCAATTACCGTCTTAAGTATGATGAAAGTATCCTTCATTAAGTCGGTAGCATTTACACCTATCTTATATACATCTAATGGTTTTAAGTATCCTTTCACATCGGAATCTTTCCGAGTTCTAAAATGGGTATTTTTAAGAGAAATATGGAGTGTATCACATAAATCTTGAATTTTCTGTTTTGAAGATCCTGGTGAGGCAGTTAAGGCTAAAATGTTCCCATCGGGATTCTGATCAACATATTTATCGGCAATCATAGTATAGGGATAATCGCCTGTTGCGTGATGTGCCTCGTCAAATACTATTAAACAAGTATTTTCTAACCCATATCGTTTTTTCACTAAATCGTTTCGTAGTGTTTGAGGGGTGTAAAAAATAATTTGATTTGCAAGAAAAAGTTCCACTCGTTTTTCAGGTAAGATTTTTCCGGTGAGCATCGTAAATTTGTGTTCCGGAATCGTTAAAAAGTTCATAAAAGACTTATAATGCTGATTAATCAAGGGACGGGTCGGGGCAAGCATAAGTATCTTACTTTCGGGGGGAAATACTTCTAAGGTTTTTGCAGCTATTAGTACAGAAATTACAGTCTTTCCGAGTCCAGTCGGTATTACCACTAAAGAATTCTTATTTATACATTTACCTGCAATACTGACTTGGTACTTTCTGGGTTCAATAACGTTTTCTTTTAGGTATATATCTTTTTTCCTAAAGTCTTCTTCCTTAGCCAACATTTTTTCCAAATAAAAAGGTACATTTGTGTAATGTTATCGTATTTAGTCGTTTATTACTCTTATTATAAGCTTGAATCATATTTCCTAATTCCAAGGCAATTTGACTGGGATATATTAAACTGCTTCCGTTTTTTACAAAAAAATAGGGGTGTTCTTGTCGTAAAAGCCTTACGCTTTTTAGTAACTCAGTACTTTTTTCTTCTAAGGTGGTAGTGTCTTTTTCTAAATCAAATCCTTTTCCTCTTCGCACATATTGAAATAAATAGGTAACATCACTTAGAATATTGGATTCTCTTTCGCACAGCCTCACGGTGTCAGGGATCAGAAGTATTTTCTCTTTATAGGTATGAAGCTTTTTTTCAGAAACGATATAGGTTTGACCGTTGATAATCTTCCTCTCTAAGATATGGTCCTTAAACACTTCGTTAAATTGCTCTTGAAACTTAAGGATTAAATAGAGCAGCTCATCTTTATCCACACCTTCTAATTTTAGAAATTTAACTAATTTGTTGAAATTTAGTTTTTTATGGTAATGGTTCTTAAATGCTCCCAATGCGCTTACTATCTGGTGGAGTTTTCTTAAAAAATCTTGACTGTTCCCCTTTTTCGTTTCTTTAACGGTATTACCCGACATTAACAGGTAATAAAGCTAAAAATATATAAAGAAAAAAATTTAAAAAAAAAAATTAGTTAGTTCTTGAATTTAGTATTGTTTTCCGTTTTAGTTTGGTGGAGATGCCTATCACACAGGAAGGAATTGCTATAATTGCTATCATAATTGGTATTGCTCCTTGGTAGTTGGTGTTTAAGCTTGCCTCTTTCTCCTCTTCAGTATCAGCAGTCTCATCCTTATTGGCAGAAACGGAAATGGTTACCGAGAATTGTGCTTCTCCTATAAATTCTGGAGTAGTCTCATAGGGATTGTCTAAAAAGATTTTCATTGCATAATCTCCTGTACTTCTGGCGCTATAATTTAGAGTAAATAGACTATATCCTTCAGGCTCTAGATGTTCGGCAGCAAAGTTTTTTACTTCCAGCATTTGTTCATTTTTATAAATCTCCGCATATACAACGCAATCGTGAAGAGGATGGGAGCTTGAAGCAGATAGTAAAGATATATTTACCTCGCTATTTACACCCGAGGAATGACTAATAATCGAGTAATCCTTTACTAATCCGTAACTAGTCTGAAATGATATCGGTATTTGCTCTATTAGCATGATTCCTTCATATACACTGATAAATCCATCGATCTGGGGGTAATTGTCTTGAGTTACGGGGATATAGACATCCTTTTCAAATGTATTGTCAGGTAAGTGATCTAAAACAACGGTGCCTAACTGGGGGCTTTCATATTTAACCGTGGTATAGGGGCCAAAATCAGTAAGAATTATATTACATAATGAAGCTGTAATAGTATTATAATCACCGATCATAACATCATCCGTATACTGACAATTAATTCTGACCTTATCTGTCCTAGCCATCTCACAGATCCAGAGAAATGCTTGTTGTTCAATGGTTTTTCTATCAGTTGTCAAATAAAACTCATGTAATACCTCCGAGTATATTGTTTGAACGAGATTATGTGTTAAATCCACATCAAATAAAATATCTAAGTCTAAGATCTCCGATATCTTATAGCTATAATAGATATTCTTTATGTTGGAGTAGTTGAGGTTTTGAAGTACATAATTTTTTATTTTTAGGCCGTCTTGGTTATACATATTAATAGCCTTTAAGATATAAGTCATATAATATGTGTTTTCCAAGATAGTTTCGATATTGTCAGTGTATTTCGGATCATAATAACTATTAGTTGCACCATTAAAAATATCCTCAATTATGTAATTATATAATAGCCCCTCATCAAAGTTGAGGTCTGTTATATGTCCAAGATTAAGGTATTCGGTTAGCAATTCCATACATTTCACTGCATAATAACTATGCTCTAATGTAATCTCCGAATTTATATAATCAGCAGGTAGATACGATAGAGAAACTGATGGTAAAAACGCACCATAATTAGAATAGCTATCATCTTCTAAAAATTGTGCATTTGTCACATTAATTAACATATCGGCTAAATTACGCTCCTGTTCAAAATCATCTAATTTAAATATTTTTTTGAGAGTATCTAATGCCCGATACATAGAACTATGATCGCTTCGTCTTTCCCATTCTTTTAAAAACTCTCTCTTGCCTGTAGTAGAATATTCAATAGGGTAGGATCGGATTCCCACACCGGGGATCGATGGAGGGTTAGTTATGGGTTCTTTGAGAGGTATGTTCGTAACCTCAAGAAAATAATATGCGTTAGGTCCAGCATTATAAAGGCATGTTTTTCTTAATATGTTATAAATTCCTTGTAGATCGATATCAGCGATTCTATTATAAAGGTAAAAGGAATTAATAACGTTGTGATATTGTTCTACCGAAGTATAATCATTGGATAATAAACAAAATCCACCGGAATTATTATAATAAGAAAGAGAATTATAAATCTCAATCTTATCTGCTGGGCTTAATTGAGAAATTGTATCCGTTTCATTCAGAGCCCTAATGATTTGGAATGTATCGATTAATTCATGGGTGTCATAGATGGTAGAGGAATCCCAGTTTCCCAAAAAGTTTCTATTGTTTAAAATAATGTTGATAACACCACTTCTATTTCCAGAATCTAAAAACGTTTTGCCATTAAGAGGGGCTATATCGGATAACTCAAGCCCTAAAGCGGATGCGACTAGATTAAATTGATCAGAGTTATCAAATGAAGAGTAGTGAAATATAAAGCTCTGATTATTATATATGGAATCTAAATATTGATGAAAATCCTCGGTATCAATGGATGTTTCAAGGTCAAACATTTTTAGAGTTTTCATGCAGTAATACGACGAGAAGATATTAGGAGTCTCCAATGGAAACCCCAATGACAAAAAGTTATCATCATCATTTAGAAAACCGCCATCCGAGTACTGAAGAGTATCAATAAAATCTGTTATATCTTGCTTTATAGCCCCTAAATCGACTCCAAGTGTTTCTAAAGTGAGGACTGCATAATAGGTATTGTCCATGGTGGGAACCTTTAAAATACCTGAAGGACATGTCTCATATGGTTGACCAATAAACGCATGAGTTGTAGGGTCGTAGCAACTGGAAATAAAAGTAATGGAGTCTGGACTATCTATTCTTGTTAGCTGGTCTAAAAGTGATAACGATAATACCGCATAACAGTTAGTCTCCAAAAGGGTAGTAAGAGGATAGTAGGTTATTTCAGTATCTAAATACCTTAGAGTATACCGATCCATAAAGATATGGGCTGTAGTATTATAGTGAGACATTATGTAGTCCCCAACGGCATCTTGATCGATATTATCTAATTTATCGATTGCTTTCAAAATATACAAGGCATAATAGGTAGCTTGTAAAGAGGGTTCGTAAATTTGATTAAACCCTCCTTCCATACTATACTCATTGAGTTTTTGAGAAAATATATCTTCGATTGCTTGATAATTTTCCCCCGCAGCAGTTTTAGGGATGCCCTCGGGCCTCTTGAACTCAGTTTCATATGTAGTTGTTTGACGACCGGATCTCAACTGTTCTGAAGTGTTAAAAGGCATGCTCCAAAATCCAATAATAAATCCTGTAAGAATTACCAGTAAAAATATAGTTTTTTTAATATGCATATATACATCAAGTTTTTAGGTAATTTGGTTACAGTTATTTCAAGTGAACATATATAAAGAAAAATGTGTGAAAAAATAAAAAAAGCCAAGTAAATAAGTTGGTATGATCCGAAAGTATGAAAATAATAAGTTGGTATGATCCGAAAGTATGAAAATAATAAATTGTCTTATAATCATAAGTTATTGGTCAAAAAGGGTAGAAGGAGTAGGATAGGAAACATGAACGACCAATAAGAAAAAAAGTATGCCCTAATGGTATAGGACATAAGCATTACACAGCAGAAACAAGTGGGGGCCCTTTTCCAGTAAACATGGCAATTTCCATATCTAACTTTTTTCCCACAGCCTGGATTCTTCTATCTCCGTGCTTGGGAGGAGAATCATCCTTAACATGATCAAATAATTGAACTGATATAGTAATAGGAAGTCCCTTATTATCCTTGACTGCAAATAAATAGAGTTCATAATTCTCAGAACTATTAAAAACTCGAACTGTACTTCCTAACTTGACCTCAACAATATGAGAATCTTCTTCAGATCCGTCATCAGCCAACCCTAATTTACCCATAATCTGCTTTAGAATATCAGATGATTTTACCAGACTCACAAATCCCGAAACCTTGAATCGTTCAAATATTCTCTTTTTTACCTGGATTTGTATAGTGCTCATTTTTATTCCTAGCCTCACACAAATTGCATTCACCGTAACACTTTCCCGATATGAACATAGCGCTGATATGGAACATGCTAACCCGGCAATAACATCATCTTTGGTATTGTTAATCGTATCCCATAATTTATATAATATTTTCTTCGATTGATAAAAAAACTCCATTCCTAAGTTACAATGCTCCGAGATTTCTAAGATCTTTTGAAGTATATACTCTTTTCTATTCCTTGTTTTGTATTGCGGAAAGAATTCCAATATTTGAAGTTTAAACGCATTAAAGTCTTTCTTAGAGATATGAGACACTTCTAATAATTTTGATTCCTTGATTGAAATATTCCTGAACTTAAAACAAAAATAAATCACTATAGGTACGAGTTTTTCAGGAGTACGATACTTGGTGCCCGGCTGAAGAGACTCATAAAATGTATTAAATTTTTTAAGAACTGAATCCTTGAGATTTTCAGATAAATTAAGGGCGTTAAAAATACGTGATATTTCAATCTTAGCGTGTGTAGACAAAGAATGTGCACTGCTCTTAATAGAACTTATTTTATTTAACTTATCGTAGTGGCGCGATTCTCCATTCTGAGAGCGTTCTCGAAACGAACCTATCTGAGTTGTACCTAACACCGCATATTGTACAACTTCGGTATTATAAGGATGATGGTACTCAAGCTTACGAGTCTCTAAAACAATCCCGCAGTTTCTGCATGAATATCCTTCAGCGGTTTCCACAACATCAGTTGAGTCGCACATATCACAGGTCAGACCATTATCAGCGGCTAAATGTGAGGGGGTAAAATTTGCTTCTTGAAACACTTTTTTAGAGGCCATGTATTTGATCACTTTTTTACAATTTTTTTTTGTAACCTTTTTTTCAATTTTCTTAAGAAATATAAGTGACCAACAAGTCTTTTTAAATATATCGGTTGAGGACCAAATGTTGGATAAAAAAAGGGGATGAAAGCAAATATTTATATCTGAAGCTGATTGATATATGTCTTGCAGAATTTGTACTCTTGTTATACAATCTTGGTTAAACTCAGGGGATATAGATCAGTATTTTTAAGATCATCATTGCAAAAATGGATAAACTTTTTTCGGATCACACAATTTTGCCTCTCCCAAAGCTCTCGGTAGAGTGAGTGTATAGAGTATTATAGCCAGAGTAGGTCTGGAAGAGTTTTAGGGGTACTTCCAGATAGATAGGTTAGATTTGGAAAGTATAGATTTTCGTGACTTTTTTCAAAAATGTCAAAAAATATAAATTTTACCATGATTTATTTTTTTTCTTTAAATTATTCTATAATATTTAGTTGGTATGTATTATTTATTAGAAATTTTGATATGGTTTCCCATATTTTTGGGAGTATCCTAT